>Ga0209631_10007737_pt1 | contig 10649 bp, 12 predicted proteins | sample COG_08_FD_184752 | JGI IMG/M metagenome (GOLD analysis project Ga0209631, IMG submission 184752) | Pelagic Microbial community sample from North Sea - COGITO 998_met_08 (SPAdes) (version 2) | ecosystem: Environmental > Aquatic > Marine > Neritic zone/Coastal water | place: Helgoland, sampling...
CAAAACTCTATTTTGGTCAAGCCGATTCAACGGTAGTTGATAAACTGCATATCAAAGTCAAAATCGGCATCCTTCAATCCTTGGATGACCACCTGTAAATCATCTTTGCTCTTGCCAGTCACACGAACCAAATCCCCGTTCACTTGGGGTTGGACTTTCACTTTCAAGTTCTTGATTTGCTGATTAATACTTTTGCATTGGTCCTTGGAGAGGCCCTGTTGAATTGAAATCTTCTTCTTCAGGACTTTTCCAGTCGGTTCGGTCTTTCCGTAGACGAGGCTTTTGACGGGCACGTTACGCTTAAGCATCTTGGTCAAAAGGATGTCAATCACTGCCTGCAATTTATATTCATCTTCAGCGGTCAATTGCAGACTCGGTTCTTCTTTATCCAGATCAATTACTGCAGTGGAACCACGGAAGTCATAGCGAGTAGTGATCTCCCGTTTAGCCTGATCAACTGCATTTGTCACTTCTTGAAGATCAACTTGGCAGACCACATCAAAAGAGTAACTGGATGCCATAATTAAGTACTCATTTAAGTTGTTCAGTCAGCAGACTTTCTGGGAAAGTGCTGCCTTGATAAAGCCGTCTAAATCACCATTCAGAACAGCTTCCGAGTTTCCCTTCTCATAGCCAGTTCGATGATCTTTGACCATCTGGTATGGATGCAGCACGTAACTTCGAATTTGGCTACCCCAGGCAATGTCTTGCTTTTGGCTATTTTGCTCATCTTTTTCTGCATTGAGTAGAGCTTGCTCACGCTCATAAAGTCGAGCTTTGAGGATTTTCATTGCAGAAGAGCGGTTCTTGTGTTGCGAGCGTTCATTTTGGCACTGGACAACGATTCCAGTTGGGATGTGCGTAATGCGCACAGCACTGTCTGTGGTGTTCACATGCTGCCCACCAGCCCCACTTGCCCGATAGGTGTCTATCTTTAAATCATCAGTCCTGATATCAATCTCAATTTCTTCATCGATATCAGCATAGACAAATACGGAAGCGAATGACGTGTGCCTTCGCTTGTTAGCATCAAAAGGGGAAATTCTTACGAGTCGATGAACCCCAATCTCTGCACGCAAACGTCCGTAGGCATGAACTCCTTTCACAGCAAAAGTTGCTGATTTTAAGCCTGCCTCCTCGCCCGGCTGATAATCCATCACTTCCACAGAATAATCATGATCGTTTGCCCAGCGAAGGTACATATTGTATAGCATGGAAGCCCAATCTGTAGATTCAGTACCTCCAGCTCCAGGATGGATATTGACGATGGCGTCTTTGTCATCGTTCTCCCCGCTGAACAGGCTAAAGATTTCGAGACTATCGAGCTTTTGTTGCAGGTTTATGAGATTTGTTTGGATTTCCTGAAGAAGATCGGTGTCTTCTTCCTCACGATAAAGTTCTACGGCGGTCTCTAAATCATCTTGGAGTTGGCGCATCTTGTTGAGATTTTCAAGCAAATCGCCCAACTGCGCAGCTTCTTTTAATAAGGTAGTACGTTCTTCGGCAGGTAATTCCCAGAAGTCACCTCGAGAGGAGCGACCTTCTAGTTCTTTCAGATGTTCAGTTTTGGCAGGGACTTCAAAGATACCCTTCTAGCTTGCCCAAGCGCTCCGAGAGGCCGACGATTCGGCCACTGATCTCTTCGCTCAACATGGTGTAAACCTTTCAACGATTAGAAAATGCTGTTTAAGAATAAGATTGTAAAAAGAACGATTATCAAGAAAAATTAGATCGAACATCAAGCTGAAACCCTCTGTATTAATCAGACTATTTTTCGTTTACTCATCCCAGCTACCTCAAATACATTCTAAATAATGCGTTTCATCCACATTATTGGCCTCACACTGCTCAGCCTTTATGGTTGCCAGCTACCTGTGATCAACGGCAAAAACAATTTTTTTGATTATCGAAATGAACGGGTAGCTATCATAGGCTTTAAGGCGGCAGATAGTGTTCCACAGAATGTTTGGGATGGAATGCTGAATACCGCCAGGCAGCAAATTCAGAATCACCAAGAGGTAAATCAGGCTTTTTTTGCTAAGGATGCACCAGCAGCTCGAGTGCCCGAATCGAATCTTGCGGTACGTCTACAACGCTTCACAACGACTCTCGCTTTGACAGGAATAGCTGATCGAGATCTGGCTCTCCCTCTTCGGGAAGATTTGGATGCAAATCTCCTGTTTCTGCTGCAACTGGAGGATTATTCATGTAGCAAAGATTGTCCTGGGAAACGTCAATTCTTGATGCGATTGAAGCTGTTGGATTTTCAGTCGGGTGAAACTTTGTATCAGGCTCGTCTAAATTATCAGCTTAACGAGGACGAGGAAGAGACACAGGCGCTGTCTGAGCTAATCACCAACTGGAATGGGCGTTTGTTGAATCGCTGGGCAGCAGATTTCAAAACTCCCTGGCATCGATGGCGATACGAAAATCTGAAGCCATTGGCTGCCAATGCGGGTAACCCGTAATGAGTGTTGGTCAAGAGATGAATTTCGACTGGTTGGGTTATCAACTCTATCTTTTCGACCTCGATGACACCTTACTCATGACTCGTCCAGCGATACGGGCAAGTTGGCGCAAAACTCTTCAGCATCCGAGTTTGACGGGTAAAACTGTAGAGGAATGGATAGAGGCCCTCCGAGGTTTTACGTTACTCTATGGAACCACTGCAGATCAGGAGTATTGGCAAGCATTTGCTGTTGAAGTTACTGGGGAGTTGATCAAGCCTCATCCTTTTGGAGAAGAACTCTGTAGGACAAACCGAGAGAACTACTGGCAAGAACTCCAACCTGCTCCCAATATACCTAATATTCTCGAACGTCTTCGCGAAGAAGGCCGTCAGTTGGCACTGATCACAAATGGGCTAATTGAACTGCAAACTCAGAAATTAACTAGAGTTGGGCTAGCTGATTACTTTCAAGAGCACGTCTATTGCTCCGACCAATATGCATGGGCTCATCAAAAACCTTCTCCACATATGCTGAACCAAGTCCTGGAGAAGTGCGACATGAGTCCTGAAGCAGCTGTGTTCTTTGGGAACGCTTCGATTGATGTGCTAGCAGGCAACATGGCTGGGGTGACCACTGTTGCAGTCGCTGAGTTTAATAACCCTCGTAAGCTACGGTTACTGACAGCTGATTACCATCTTAGTGAGTGGCCTGCAGAGATCTGACACCACTTGTTTCCGTGATCCTCACAACCGAAACTCCTGCTTTTCTTCCTTCACTCCTAATCAACTCCTTTAAATGAAATTAGAACACGGATGGCGCATGCCTGCTGAATGGGCCCTTCATCAGTGTTGTTGGATCGCTTGGCCATGCAGAGAGGCAACGTTTCATGGCAGGTTTGACGAAGCAAAGAGAGATGTGGCAGCAGTCGCGAAGAGCATTGCCAGTGCTGAAAACGTCAAATTACTCGTGAGAGAAGCAGATTTTGAGGAAGCCACTAAGCTTTGTGGCCCTGCCGTGCAGCTTGTCAAATTCAAACTCAGTGACTCTTGGACGAGAGATTCTGGACCTAGCTTTGTTTTAAATGAACTTCATGAATTGGCAGGAGTTGATTGGTACTTCAATGCCTACGGAAGTCTTCCTCTTCATGAAGATGGTTCACCTGTTTCTGATCCCGAATTCGCTAATGATCAAACTTTAGCAAAACGGATTCTGGAGATTGAGGAAATTCCCCGTTTGATTGCTCCCCTGGTTTTGGAGGGAGGCAGTATTCATGTGGACGGGAGCGGGACTTTGCTTAACACGGAACAGTGTCTATTGAGCCGAAATTCTGGTAAGACCAGGCTGGAAATTGAAGGATTGCTAGCAGAATTTTTAGGGATTTCTAAAACCATCTGGCTTGGAGAGGGACTGCAAGATGATGAAACAAATGGACATGTGGATAATCTTGCTTGCTTTATAAATGAAGGGGTCGTTTTGGCTCTTAACTGCGAAGATTCCCAAGATCCAAACTATGAACCTCTCAAAGACAACTTGCGGCGCCTTCGGTTGGCAACGGACGCACATGGGCGTTCGCTGGAGGTCTTTACAATTAATCAGCCACCTGCAGCCTTTCGAAGGAATGGAGATCGGCTGAGTCAATCCTATTTGAATTTCTATTTAGCCAATGGTGCGGTGATCTGCCCAGCATTTGGATACCCAACAGAAGATGAATCTGCTGTGGAACGATTGTGTAGCTTATTTCCAAATAGAAGAGTCATTCCAGTTTCCATCTCGAACCTGATCCATGGTGGCGGAGGTATTCATTGCATCTCTCAACAGCAGCCATTTGGGCGAATTTCAGTCAGTCAAAAAACATTTTGACTACAAACGTAACCAGCTCATCTCATGAGGTACGTAGCCCAATACTCTGTTTGATACCTAGATCATCATGATTGGCGACCAAGTCCAAAGGCTGAATTTCTGTATTATGCTCATCACCTCTGCCGACCAATGCCGTGCGGTAGCTTGCGGATAGAGGCATTAGCGCTTCCCCATTGCCTCCTTGTAAATCTGCCTGCCCGTAACACAGACAAAAGTACGCTTGATTAGGTTCACAAGCCAATCAGCTTCTGCATGGAATACAGTTCCTTTTACACCCACCTGAAGCGCAGGCATTCGAAGTCGGCACTTCCAATTTCTTTTCTGATTGATGGCAACTGTGACACTTCCCTTTTCCAAGTTGATTTGTCCACCCTCCTTCTCAAGAATCAGTTGTGCTTTAGCGTAGCTGTTAAGTTGGAAGGCGCTTTGGTCTGGAGCCCCCAGAATCACTTCACTGTCCTGATCTAATTTGACGACCTCACCGCTGAATACCTGATCACCAACCTCCAATAGTTTTTGTGTCTGGGCTATTCCACGTAAAGCCAGAACTTGCAGAGTGTCCGCTTGTATTGCGGACGATTCCTGGGCCCTCAGATCTATCGGTGAGACCAAAGAACTGCTTTTCTGGCAAGAACCCATGCCATGAGTGAGATAGCTTGAAGGCTTCTCTTAAGCAATTTTAAGTGGTTACAGCAACAGGAATACATAAAATCAATCTTTGAAGACCTGTTGATAAGCACAATAGTCCGTCAAGGCTTTTTCTTCACAACGAATTCGATGAAAGAGAACAATGGCGTTGGCAATTGAGAAGAACATGGAGGTCCAGATTGCAGAATGCAACAAAGGAAAAAAAGCGATCTCTAGGACTACACCAAGGTAGTTGGGATGACGAAAGTAGCGATAAAGGCCACTGCGAAGAGCTTCTTTCCCAGGAACCAGAACAATTTTAGTGTTCCAGTGTTTTCCTAAAGTCAAAATGGCATGATAGCGAAGGCCCTGACCGATAATAACAAAAATCATTGATGGCCCAGCGAGAATCCATGAAAATTCCCTCTCCAGGAACCAAACTTCCGAGAGCATCGATAGTATCCAGCCACTATGTAGAGCAACCATCACTGGATAATGTCTCTGAAAAAACTCCTCACCACCATTTTCCAGCAAAATTTTGATGTTTTGCTGGCTCCGCTTGAGTTCCCAAAAGCGTTCTAGAACGAGTAATCCAACGAATCCACTGAATAGTAGCGCGCTGCTCATGCGGACTTGCGCCACCAAAAGCGTTCAGATTCAGGTGTGTTGAGCGGTTCTTTTTTTATGGGGTCTGCTGGAAGCTCACAGAGCCAATTTAGCAAACCTGAAGGATCCCAGTGACGAGAATCTTTTCCATAACAGTAACGATCCAAGTCTTTCAAAATGGTTTGAGCATCAGAAAATTCTCTGTAGAGATCAGTCCAGCTAGGTTTAGGCGAAGGATGCCACGAACGAAGCCAACTCATGAGCGCACTTCTACTGCGGAGGGCATTGCCACTTCGCAGCGCATCCAAAGCATCCCGGTAGGCTTGACGAACTTTTGGTGATTCCTCCTGCGAGGCCTTAGGTGAAGTGTTTGGCTTGGCTGATTGGGTTTTTGAAGTCCAGAACCAGAGGCCTATTGTCCCAATCCAAAGTGCCATTAGAGCAGCACTGATCGATTGCCAAAGCCAACTATCAGAATTCATCTCTTCTGTGGCTAAGCGCTCCGCCGTGCGTGTCGTCACCGTTGTATCAAGGGGTTGTAGTTGGGTTGGTGCAAGGGCAGCAGGCAAAATTTCAATAATCCGTTCTGGTAGTCGCGCAACTTGGGGTTGGTTGGTTTGTAGATTCCACCAATTGATTTCGATAGCAGGTAGCTTTATTTTCCCTGGTTTTGTTGGAACTAGAGCAAAACTTTGGAATCTTTCACCGGTCACCCAGTGGTTGTCATTGCTTGTTTTCACTTCAGCTGGATCAGAATAGATCTTGAGTGAGTCTGGCATGCTCATGCTCCACTCAGGTAGTTGCTCTCCAAGTAGCCCAGTTGCCCGCAATCGAATCTGCTGAGAAACTGAATCCCCGACACGAAAGACAGGTGGGTTGGGATCCCATTGTTCTTGGAGCACCATTTCTTGAGCTGGCAGCCACAATCCTCGTGCATCCCTTGGGACCGGAATAACTCGAACTTGTTGAGGGGGTGTTTGCAAGACTACTCGCTGGGTTTTTGCTCCAAGATGCCGATTCAGACCCTGAAATAGGCTTTGCCCTTTAGAAGCTAGAATCGCTTCTCCTTGATAAGTTAAGGCCGGGATTTCAAGAGTCCCACTTTCTTGGGGAAAGATCGCGTATCGTAGAGTAGTGATGTTAATTCGGCGGCCATTGCGTACTTGCTGTTCATTTTGCTGATCCAGCAACTTGACAGGGACATTGGGTAGATCGGGGGGTGTCAGGCTCTCGTTTTCAACCAGAATTCCTCGTTCTAGGCGAATTGCCAAAACCAACTGCTGCTGCGGATAGACTTGTCGTGCTTCGACTCGGGCGGCTATCTCAATTGGCAGAGCCATTTGGTGACTCTTGCGATCAGCGATTTCCAGTTGGATTTCCTCTGTCTGTTCGTTCCCCAGTTGAAAGGGAGGAATTCTGAGGACTCCAGCCTGGTTTGGCAAAATGGTAAAAATCCAGCGATGTGCTTTGGAAATACTACCATTGATGATGGACGTTTGGCTTTGAGTGCTCCGACTCAGGATTTTTAGTCCATCCATTTCAGGGATTTGTAAATCTCCATCTTCTTCAGCCTCAACAATCAGTTCAAAGGCTTCTCCTTGCACAAACACATCCCCTTGAACCCATGAACTCAGGGCCGCAAACAAGGGTTGATGACTGAACATCATCAGTAGGAATAAACCAAGCAACCAACGCATATTTTTACCAAAAATTTGTTTCGTGATTTAGTTCCGAAGCCTGTCTTCGACGAAGACTCTCCAAGCGCATCTTGTTTCGAAGTAGTTGTCCAGGATCATCAGGAACTTTTCGAAGCCATTGTTGAAGTGTTTGTTGCTGCTCTTCATTCTCATTTGCTTTGAGATAAGCTGCAGCTTGATCTGATTGCTCTTCTTTCTCACTTTCATTTCCTTCTTCGGGAGTCAGTAGATCTTTCTGTCCGGTTTTCTCTTGATTCTCGGAATCAGTAGTCTCTTTGTCACTAGCTGAACCTGTATTAACTTGATCAGATTTTTGTTCACTTGGCTGTCCTGTAGAATCTTCCGATCCTTGGCTATCATCAAGTTTTGGGGCTTGTTCGGCAGACTGTTGATTGTTTTGCGTAGAGTCTCCATTCGCTGCATCATTGTTTTCTGGCAGCTGATTTTGTTCAGGTGGATCTCCTGAGGATGCAGCCTGATCAGACTGTTCCTGCGAATCTTCTTCGCCTTCTTCTTGTTGGTTTGGATTGCCTCCGGATGACTTGTCTTCCTGAGATTGCTTTTGTTGTGATTTAAGTAGATTTGCAACTAGATCTCTGTTGAATTGGGCATCCTCCCAGTCTGGTTTAGCACCTAAAGCCTGATCATACGCTTCAAGGGCCTCAGGAAATTTTCCATTCCTTGCAAGTGCGTTCCCTCGATTGTAGGACGTTATTGGACTTTCTTCATTTGACCAATATTGCAGTGCTTCTTCATATTCCTGAGCCTTGTAGGCAGCGATTCCTTGCCACGTGGAGTCATCAAAAGTCTGTGCTGCTTCAGCGGCTTGACCTTCTTCCAAAAGCTCGTAGGCACGTTGATTGTCATTGATGAAAAGTTCTCTCCACTCCCATGCTTGACTCAATGACGGCCAACTTGTCAGGACAAGCATAAAGAGCCATCCTCTCCGGAAGATCATAGCTACTAACGGTAACAATAAAACAAACAACCATGGTCCTTCTTCTCTCCAGCGATCGGTCGTGAGTTCCTCCTCTTGTTCCTGAAATTCCTGATCCTTTTCTTCAAATGCAACTAACCGGTCTAGGTCCCGATCGTCATACTGCACAGGCAAAACCTGACCACCAAGGGTTTCAGCAACCGCTTTCAAGGGGGATAAGTCCAGTTGAGGTATGACAATGTTATTGTTGGTGTCCTTCAGATAATTGCCTTTTTCCAAAACGATAGGTGCTCCACTCGGAGTTCCGACTGCAAGGACAGTGAGTTTGTGCCTCTGTGATGACAAAAGGTTTTGAAGGGGCTTGACTTGCTGATCATCGATCCCATCAGTGATCCAAACCAAGTGGCTATTTGGGATGTCAACTTGATTGAGCATTTCAATCACATTTTCAAAGGCTAGGTCTGGCCGACTCCCACGAACAGGCATCAGGCTGGGATGAAGAGAGGGCAATAAAGTGCGGATTGTCTCTACATCCTCAGTCAAGGGGACTAGCGTATGGGCATCACCTGCGTACAACACAATTGCTGTTTGGCCTTCCTGAAATCGGATTAGGAGATCCTCAATCTTGTATCGTGCCCGTTCCAATCTATTAGGTTGTAAATCTGTTGCTAGCATCGAATAGGAAAGATCAAGCAGAATTACTCGAGCCTGATCGCGAACCATCAGTGGTTGAGGAAGACGTTCCCAAGCTGGTCCAGCCAGGGCGAGAGTGCCTAAAATCCAGATCAGAGCAAAGCCAACTTGAAGCTGTTTTTTTCGATGTTGGCTGATTTGGGAGGATACAACGAACAAGCGCTGGAGAGGAGGAGAGATCCATTGCACCCAATCAATCTGGGAACTTTGGATTTTTGGAAGAAACCACAATATTACCCCCCAAAGAGGTAGCAACCAGAGCAACTCTTCTCTGAGGAAATGAAACTCTGAAAGAGCAGGAATTTCCATTGATGAAGTCAGTAAATTAAAAGATGACGCAAGTTTTCAAAAAAATTACCGATAATTTTGCCATGGCCAAAAAACTTTGCCAAGCCACCTAGGACATGGAGAATATATGCGTCAAGATTGGAATTTAGAATTTCGGCTCTTGGAATCCGCTCTGCAGGTGAGGGATTATGTGCAATTGAGTCACCGTCCAAAGAATTTGCAGAGGCCCTCACAAACGCCAAAGCCTATGTCGGTCAATCCTAGCTGGGAAATGGCTCTTCGAGAAGCTATGCAAACGGGTTGAGAGAAGTCTCTCGGTGATTCTGAGCTGCCACAATCCAATGTGGGGCTCGTGGATGATGTAGGGGATGAATCGATTGGTGTCCGAGGCCCAGTTCCAACAAGCGAAGAATCATCAGCGCAGTCATACCCCAGATGTGATAGTCCTTAAATTGGAAGTGGTGTGTGAAGTGAGGATACGGTCGCTTCTCAAGGTGTTGTCGAAGTTGATGCTGTGTAGTGTCTAAAAACAATGAGATTGGGACCCAGAAGCAACTCTCGATTTCAGCCTCATTGATCTTTGGCTCAAATTGATTTGGTATTCTTGCAACGAAAGGTGATACAAGACATCCATGAGGTGAGAGCATCTGCTCCAGTTCCCCCACAAAACGAATCTGTTCTTGTTCTAGCCCAACCTCCTCAAGGCTCTCCCTGACAGAAGTACAATAATCTGATTTGTCTTCCTGATCCCTTTTGCCTCCCGGAAAAGACACATGTCCTGAAAAGCTTCGGAGCTTGGCAGATCGCCTTGTCAATAGTAAGGAAGGCTCACTCCGGTGCAGACTGAGAGGAATTAAAACAGAGGCTCTGTTCGTAACGAGTTCGTTAGTAGGGGGATGATGCCCTCTCAAGCGATCTTCAATTTGTTGCAGCATGAGGTGATTGCCGTTGACCAGAATCTTTTCATGGGGTGAAGAAGAGATCCCGGTTGGTTTTTAAATAGCGTCGAACCGACTCATTAATCTGTCGTGCGGCTCCCTGACAAGTTTTTGCGTAGGGAGGAGTGAAGCGGATGTTTTTTTGTTGAGTATTGCCGAAAATGTCACGTTCTAAAGAACTGTCCAAAACGTAACAAGCTGAGCGAGAGGATTCCAATTCATTGGCATTCTGCTGGACACAGAGATCTAGTAATTCCACAGCAGAATACGAAGGCAGTTGGAAAAAACCTTGAGCCTCAAGCAGAGAACTGAGTGCGTTGATCGCCGCTTGCACGCTCTGCAGGCAGCTTAGTTCTGGGTTGGAATTCTGTAGATCTCGAGCAGTTCGCAAATCATCATTGGACTGATCCCACATCACTTTTGCCCGTTGCAGACTCCGTGCTGATGGAGCAATTTTCTGCATAATTTGATCTCCTAATTTTTCTTCTCAGAATATCCCCCAGAAACATAAAAGGCAATCAATGCTCTGGATTCAAAACCACTGGACAAGGTT
>Ga0209631_10007740_pt1 | contig 10642 bp, 9 predicted proteins | sample COG_08_FD_184752 | JGI IMG/M metagenome (GOLD analysis project Ga0209631, IMG submission 184752) | Pelagic Microbial community sample from North Sea - COGITO 998_met_08 (SPAdes) (version 2) | ecosystem: Environmental > Aquatic > Marine > Neritic zone/Coastal water | place: Helgoland, sampling...
CGATAGAGCTTCGGTGAAAGAAGGGCTATAGTTAAAGGTTTGAAGCCGAACTTTCATCGATACATCGGTCAACTTCGACGAGTACCACCGCCTCTTCGGAAGACGGCTTGGCGTCGTTTCATCGTTCACAGGTGTCGTGCGTGTGTGAACGACGACTACGTGCACGCCAACCGCAACGGTAAGGCCGTCCCGCTGAGCAGCCGTCGTCCAAAGGACGGAAAGACGTCGCACATAGTTATTAGTCATTAATAAAGTCTTACTCATCGACCGTACGGTGATTCAGTCTATGACTTTTGTGAAAATGTTCGAACTCTCGATTAATCAGAAGACGAATAAAACGGACAAGGTTGAAAAAACCGGGTCGGAATGTGGGAGTAAATGTGACTATCTATCGTCAGTGAACTGACTCGTCCCTAATCTTACAGTAAGATATATTGACACATATCTAACAAATGGAGTTATGATCACAAAAGTATTGTAGCGCGACCCCCATCATCCCGGGAACGCTCATGCACTCATGACGATGAACTTCCATCGTAGAGCTCCGATCCGCTGAGCTCGAGCAAGTTTGTGTCACACAACATCGAATTGTATAATTATTGGACGCAAAAAGCAAAAGAATTCAACTTCTTCTTAATCGGATGAATAATATGATACACATGTGCGAGAAACAGCTGCATTCATGTCGCAAAACAAATTTCGGACAACAAGGACGGCAAAAAAACGGTATAACGGTCGGTTTAATTCGGGGTATGACAATCGGTTCGGGGATTTCATGAGTTTGGTAAGCATAAATGTGCGTGTCAACTATTTTGATCTTCTTATACAATTCAGATTGCAAACGAATGACGGAATGACCGCACTAAAAGTCGGTACGGAGCATTGCGATCCTCTCGAGCTCAAAAGGAAGAAAGAGAGAGGCAGCGTCGACCTATCATGGCGAGGATGTTCAAAGACAAAAAATAAGAAACTAAAGAGATAAGACGAACATAAGAAGAGTCTTCGGATGTTTCCGTGTTCAATAGAGCTGCGATAGTTAGAACCCTTGAAAAAAGCTCGCGAACCTACGAAAGGTCATCAACACTTTGCATTATGATTGTATATATTTTAAATGAATGGCTCACCTTTGCTCCAGGGAGAAGCATGGACAAGGATAGCAGTACAAGGCGGATTTCTTTTTCGATCTGAATCGCTCCAAGTTGTGAAAACTTCAAGCAGTTTAAAATAGTCTCCTTTCGTCGAAAAATGAAAAAGTGTTTCATTAAGACCAGATAGAGAATGAAAACCTGTAGTTTTGTTGCAATAAGAACGGCGAAATCATGCTCGATTAAATCTGCAACTGATCGTTCTTCACTCCTGTGCCAACTCAAAAATATTTGCTCGACCCTAAAACTTCTCAAAAAACAAGAAAAAACCTTGCAGATGAGAAAACCTGTTGCTTGTGAGCGAATCAATGATGAGTCAATTGAGAAAAAAAAGTATAGGTGCAAAATTTGCCTTTTCCACGATCCGCAATAAAGTATTCGCCCAAGTCTCTTCGTCGAGATATTCAGCGTATCTTGCCTCATCAATTTCAAAATCAATTTTAGCGAGAATGTCAAAAACAGGATTGATATCAACAAACAATCCTAATATTCGCTCAGAGTTTCAATTGTGAGATTATAGCAAAATACGTTAAAAAAACCTTCGACATAGAACGCTTTCAATTCATCAAGCTTATCTCTAAATCTCGTTGAAATTTCCTGGGATGTAAAGTTCATGAAACACTTCATGCTGAATGTGTTTTAATGGTTCATCTTCACCATCTCGCGCAAAAAGTCAAGAAGAATCTTGTGATGCTTTTTTTGCACATAGCTCTGCATGATATTATCGATATCAACAAAAATTTTAATTTTTCCGAATCAAAAAATTACCTCGCAGAAAGCCATTAGATTCAAAAGATTTACTCTATAAAGATGCAGCGCGAGAATTTTTAGAGCAGTCGTGTCCAATGTCTGCAGCAATAAATATATTAAATTAGTAAAAACCAGAATCAGAAAGCCATAAAAAATATTACCGAGCCAGAGAGCTCGTTTAAAAAATCATCCTGGCCGAACAATTATATCAATAAACATTCGTATTCTATATCTTGAGAATGCCTTCTTACAAAAACTGACGAGGCGTCATTGAACACGACGAGCAACTTCTCGATGCTTTCAATGTTACCTGGAACCATGGCAATCGAAGGATAATTTCAACGACGATATTTGGTCAATTGAAAACCTACCAATTTTGACCGCGCGATTGATTGACGACATTGAAAGAAAGAAGAAATCATCAACGAACTCGGTGAGCTGGTTTTTATCCATCTTCTTTTTGTTCATATCTCGTAAAATATTCATATTCATAGCGAATAGGGATACCTTGAAGTCAATGCCTCGTTTTACCGAAAGAAATGAAAGTCAAAAGAAATTAGAACCTCGACGATTGCGTATTTCGTCTGTAAATTAGTCAAGAAGTTCAAAAAAACCGAGGATGTCTTAATCTGTTGAATTTCATTTGTCCCTCTCTCCTTATTTCCTTCGTCAACATCTCGCAACAAGTCACCGATATAGCTTTGAAAAAAAAATATATATAGATATGACAAGAAGAAATGGAAAAAAAAAAAGTTCGCAAGCCGAAATGGCGAAACTTTTGCCACCTTCTGTAATCCGTCAATCTTGTTACTATTTCAACAAATTCGACCTCGATGATGATTTATATTCAATCGATTGAGATCAACTCGCGAAAAGAAAATGGCACATACGACGATAAGTTCATTGTCACTGCTCAATAATCAAGTCAATGAGACAGAAGTAGTTCTTTCTGAAGTTTGTTTTCACCTGAAATGTTTTATTTCTCTCCTTTCTGATTTCAATAGGTCATCTTGGTCACGCGAGCCCTCCTCCTCCTGTTGAACAATTTGATGAATACGAAACCGAATACAGATTTATTTGACACGCTTACAAAGTGCGTTGTTAAAATCGTTTCGATTTGGTTCTCGCTTGCCTGGGATAGGTAGTCAATGAGCACGACAAGTGATTAGAAACAGCTACTCAAATCACCTCGTGAATCGAACTCATTAAGAAATACAGAGCCCCGCATCCAAAGCTACCTACAATTTCCTTCCAGTTGAATTCAAAGAAGTTGAATAATACTTCGAGCAGGCCAAATATCTGAAGTTTAAGTTGTTTTTCACTGCCCAATCGGGCAGATGCACGCTGAAAGACATACAGAGAGATAACTTTGGCTTTCAGATTCCGAAAAAATGCCAGCTGTGTACCATAACAACATCTTGGCTTATACTTTTAAGTCCCTCTTCGGCAAAACCAAGCCTTTGTATCAACTTAGCGAAACGCAGAACCTATTTGAAGAAGTCAAAAGGCGAATTTACGAATCAATTTGACATCACTTGCAGAGGTATTGTCGCGGAGAACCATGGCATCGTCAAGCTTTTCTTTGAGCCTTGTAATTACAGCCTCGATGCAAAGCTGCGCACTCATGTCAAAGTCCAGAGTTCCGATTTCTTTCACAGATGGTTTGACAGTTTTACTCGCCGAACTCAAATCCTGTGACGATTGCAAAATGTGGGCATAGTTGACAGCAGCCTCGAATTCGTTACGATCCAAGCACTCCTGAGGCAAACCATCAATATCAAGACAAATAGAAAATGAAATGTGAACGTCAAAAGTGCACCATGCTTGCGCGACACGCAGAGGCAATTTGAACATGACGATTGACAGTCTCATGTGCGGACATGATGTTATGCTGCTCGGTGCATAGCTTCCGCGCCTTCATAAGCACGCGATAACGAAAATACGGTAGGAAAGTATTGGTGATGTGTCAAACCGTTGAGCTAATTTCTGAGCTTCTCTCCTTCATTTCTATGTCTGCGAGCAGTGTCACTGCTTTAAAATATATGGTATCCATATCCGACGGATGAACCTGAGTCACTAGAAAACTTAGATCGTCTCCTTCGTGCGAGAAAAATGTGAAGGCGGCAACCTGTGGTTCCTCCAACGTGTTGCTACGTGATTGGTCACGCCTTGGTGATGATGGTTGAAGTAGATTCATAGCGAGATTTTTGTCGGAGTGGACAGTCTCGTGAAGGAGCCTACAGGAAGTAACAATTCATCAAGAGCACTGCATGGATATTCGTTATAATGGATTGCCCCGCAACAAGGTTCGCTTTACCTGTTTATTGTACCGATGTCCATGGCTTCTTCAAGGGGCACAGAAGGGTCACCCATTTCCTGCGCTGCCCCTTAACAGGAGGAGTAACCGCATGCACGTGCGAAGCTCCGCTTGACACGCTCGCTTTGATAAGCAGCTTTGAATATGGACGATGTTTTTTTGACGATCCTAGCTGTTGATGTCAATCGCCAGGACTGCGTCTTGTGTCGCGCAGACTACGTGGAAAGGTTGAAAGTTAAAACGAGCTTTGAATGGTGCAGTGGTTTCGCTCTTTGTGCTAAAGGTTAAGAAGGTATTCTGGATTTCAACCACCCTGAGACACTTAATAAGTAAGAAAGATAAGCCCGAAATATATGATATTAATGTGATCATTTTACATATCATTACGTTATCATAGGTAACAGTCAACATTATTTGGAAAATGTTTAATAAGAAAATTCTTATTAACTTAAACTGTCTCAGGCGCAGGGTGGTTGAAATCCAGAATACCTTCGAAGGTAATACTTGTAAAAATAGGCGTGAATTAAAATATATAACCTTCGAAGGTAAGCTTCTGAAGGTATCTTTTTGGGTCGCTGCTTCAGCCTTCGAGACTTCGAAACTCTTACTGTACCTTCGAAACCTTATCAAATTTGGTGATTTCAAAGCGAACTTCTCACCAGAGTGATTTTTTGTACCTGCGAAGGTATTTTCTATATGTAGGTCTATTAACTCAATGTGTACGGCTGATGTTTGAACTGGGCTCGGAAAAAATCGACAAGGAATGTGGACGTTTTCGTGAGAGCGGCGGATATCCGCAAAAATTGATGACCACGCAACGAGGAAAGAAACCCTCATCAAAAGATAATCCCTCTCAAAATTCGATTTCGAGCGTCGAGACGATTTCCATCCTGTTTTGCACTGAAATTCCATTGCCGGACCCGGGCGCTCACTGTTTCACAGCGCTTTTATTTCGCAAGCAAATAAATGATTCTAGCTACCTTGCTATCGTGGAGTCCGGTGCGATGTGGAGCGAACCGATGTCCGTTGACAAAGGGAAGCCTTCCTAGCTCTGGAGGGAACTATGACCAAGTTGGAACCCTGGGCAGTCGCAACCGCACGCGCTGCAATAGAGAATGGCAAAGCTCGGGATTCAGGCAAGGTCCACGTGGGATTACCCTTCTCGGAAAAAGTAATGCACCACTTAGGGATGACGGAAAATATGAAACAGCCTCCGACCAAGCTCGAACAGATATGGCTTCACAAACCCCGAACGATGGGCATTCAAAGAATCCGACTTTTAGGAGGCGAGTTGAAGAAGCAGCGGCCACGCTTCGATTGGGAACGTCGAGTCAACAACGCCGGAAAACGTCCACGAGCGCCGATTCTTTCGTTGTCTTCAGCAAGGGTTCAACAGAAATATCGCAACAAACGACAAGACAGTCTCCTGGCACCGCAGCGTCTCAAAGGTCAAGCAAGCAAGGTATCAAAACTTCATCGTCTTCGTCTATTTTGAGCTCATCTGAGAGCAACGATCAAATGGCAGCGAGTCAGCGACGTCTTTTCGAGCAGATGGTGACACTCCGCACGCGTCTCAATGAGCGGCTTGCTGCATCAAACAAATTTGCTAAATATCTTGAATCTACTTTGAAAACAAGGGACAAAGATATAAAGCACGCAAATGAACGCCTAGTCGCAGCCATGCTTGAAATCGAATCGCTGAAGCACATAGCGAAAGAAGCTGTTGAAGCGTTCGAAAGTGAAGAAAAGAGCAGGATACAGATTGCCGGGAGGTTAGATACCCTGACGAAGCGCCTTGACCTGATGCATGCAGCGCTTCGACGGGATGTCAAGGACATTGATGCTGCCTGCATTAAGAGTGTGCCGATTCGCTGGGTTGGAATGGCTTCGGACATCCGCATTATGGGCTCGTTCGATCATTGGACCAAAGGCGTCGCAATGTCTCCAGAATTTATCGAGGGAGGCAATAACGTCTTTGTGGCTGACCTGATGCTTGTTTCTGGGACATATGAAATAAAATTCGTTGTTGACGGCATATGGCAAACAGCTCCTGAATGGGCGACAACTGGTGATGGGCTCGGTGCGAATAATATATTAGTCGTCGAATAGATGGCAATATGCGAGTGTCCTAAATTCGTAGTCTACTTAACTATCTAATAAATATCGTTCAGATTGGATCAGATTGGAAAAAATGAAGCTCGCATCGAAATGTTTTTGGACTGAGTAGAAAGGAACACACTCGCATCGAAAATGTCTTTCAGCACATCGATTTTTTGGCCCGGGCTGCAGCCCGCTTTTTCGCATTTTTGGCGGCATTTTTGCTCACGCTAGAGTCGACAAAAGAAGCACCCGGTGGTCCTTGATGGCCTGCACTCTGAGACAAATTAACTTTCAAAGCCCCAGGTGGTCGGTACCTTCCAGGCCCAGCCTCTTCCGCCGTAGATCTCGCAAGGCTAAAATTGCCTGACCCACTCGTCACGTGTGGTGGTCTGTAAGGCGAAGTGTTGTTCACAATTGCATTATCACGGCCCATGATTTCTGGATTGTCTCGCATATTTCGGCCAGGTGAAATTGGTCGGTCCGCATAAGTGCTTTTGATTGCAGGCTGCCATTTTGCTTCGAACAATCTCTCTCGTTCCACGTGCTGAAGCAGTTCACCGTTGTATCGCCAAAGCTTGTACCCATTGTCAACGTTCAAGCGTGGTGCTGTTGTGGCAGTAAGAAGATAGCGACCATTCGGTGACCACTCAGCAGAAACCTTAGGGAAAGGCCGAACAAATATTTTCAAAAGCTTAGCAAGATACAAGTATGTTAAAAAAACGACGTTCACGTCATCGAAACGAAATCTTACCGAGCAGGCAGCTCGAGCCTTTCCGATGAGTTTATACTTTCCATCAGCTTTCCGGTCGAAGAATCGCATGTCACCTGGCAGATTTCCGAAACCAGCGAGGCAAATGAATCGTCCAAAAGGATTCCAACGGACTGTGTTGTGGGGGCCTGCGCCTAACTGATAGATTGGTTCGCATTTGATAGAAGAGAAAATCGTTGCATTAGCAGGCATATGCCCGTATACAACCACAAATTCATCAATTCTTGGTGAGAAAGCTGCATCGTGCACTGGCCCTTCTTTGTCAAGAGGAACCTGAGGGGATAAGAGTGAGGATTGAAGGAAAAGGCACGCTTGCCTCCGCATAAAAGAAAGAGAGGAATAACAGGGAAATTAGGACATCGCACCTTGCATTGAAGTGTGCGATCAGTGCGCATAAACATTAGCGTTGACTCCCCATAGTAACTCTGATTTGTAGCGTCTATTTCCGAGGACCCAAGAATTAGAACAGCTGACCCGTTGGCTGCCCATTCATATACAACTTCCTGTACCCGGAAAAATGACTTATGCGCCAAAGGTTCTGTCTCGGACACCCCTCCGTTAGTACCAGATGGGACGTCATAGAGCCGGACGCTACCAGGTTGGCCCTTGGTCTCAGGAATAAAGGCAACGAAAAAAGGCTTCCCTGGGGAAATCTTGTGAGTGGAAACGCGCGGCACACGTAAACGGAACAGTCGAGTCACAGAGTTATCTAGATGATAGATGTGCACTTCGTTTGTGACAACGCGACTTGCGATGCTTTCATCCGCGGAAAATTGTAAAGTAGGCCAAACAGACTTGCTAAATGTTTTTTGGAAACACGCAAAGAGCATCTTGCCGCTTCCCAACAGCCACACTGTAAGATTTTTCTCGTCGCCTGCGCCGGAGGGTTTCGCTTTCTGGTAGATCACCAGATAAGAACTTGCCGGAGAAAAGTGAACCGCCACGGCCCCTGGAATGGGAAAACGCTGGACGACGCACTTGCTAGATGTATCGTAGATATGCACTGCATCGTCAAGTATGCACGCGAGAAGTTGTCCGTCAGCAGCGAAAACTGTTTGTGTAACCGAGAACCGTTCGACCGGTTCGCCGACAAGCAGACCGTCAACTGCTCTGAGCTGCGCGCCATCTGGCCTGCGTTCTAACAAGTGCATTTGAATATCGTAAGAACTGATGACAGCCGTGATGACTTCTGCGGCGTGTTAATTGTGGTTTTTTATTCACGAAAACTTTTAAAGAGCTACCTTCAATGCCACCTTCGTACGTACGAACGTACAAGTAATGTATTAAACTCCTCATTAATTAAATGTAATGATGTGATGTACGTACGAACGTACAAGTAATGTAACTCCTTCATTAATTAAATGTAATGATGATGATGATTTATTCCGTCTTGGTTACTTGCTTATATATATCTCTGCGGAAATCTTTCATGGTTCTTTAGCGATCGCGGATATCGGATATATTATTAGAAACCCGACGTCATGTATGCATGGATCATAGGTTTTTTTATATTTTCATTTAAGATTATTAAGATCTTATGATATTCTGATTTTCATAAGGGAGACATTTTTTTATGCATAACGATTTTATAAAGAAGGAAAAGACTTTATCATTACGATCCACACAATCACCCCAGTGGGCAAACAGTATAAAGATTCCGCTTATGTTCACGTAAGCGAACTTATCCTTAACTATAATCAAGTTAAGTTACAGTACGTTAAAAGTGTCTCACCTGATGAAAATCAGAATATCATATCAGTAATATTTATTAGTGTTATATAGTGTTATTATATTATTACACGAAATTATGAAATCTTCACGGCGCAGACAGGGACACTCCTTTCATGCTAGCGAGCGGAACAAGCAGAGGATGTCCAATAGTTCGCGGGCAAGTGAGAATGAACGACACAATCATGAGGCTCGATTGCGCTAAACCGCAGCTGGAATCATTTGGGACGTCGCATACCGTCCTCGGGTCTTTCCCAAGAAGAAGGTGAAGAAAAACTTTGAACATGGCGGAGCGGACTGCGCTGCGCTTCTTGGCACTGGTGCTCGCCTGTTACGTGGTCAACATACCTCGCAAAACTCTTGCAGAATCGTCACATGCTGTGTTCTCCTCGGGATACCCTCGTGTTGAGCATCAAAATGGCACTACCACATTCAAGCTCTTCGCGGCGTTGGATCGCGCTGGCACCGCATTCTTCGTCGCTGTACCCCGGGCAGAACCAACTAAAAAGACCATGACACCTACGCCAGACGAGATATTTGCCGGCAATGCCAGTATAAGTGCGGGCGAACGTGCAGTCGCAGCGGGCTCACTCGCATTCACTGATCCAAACACAGAGCGAACATTGACTGTCCGTGGCCTCCCAGATGAGTCCACGTTTGACATGTTTTTCGCCACACATACCGGAACACCGAGCGTATCAGCAAACGGAATAGCATCACCGGCATCTGACACGGTATTACAGTTTAATGTGATGGTTATTGGCGATGTCACGCCGCCGCTGTTCGTGATGGGCACCCCGTACGCTTCAGGTCATGGCCCGACCAGCATAACAGTATCAATGGCTGCATCTGAACAAAACTCCTCTTACCATGTCATCATACTACCAAGCGGTTCTTCACCACCAAGGACAGCACTTGAGGTATATGATGGAGCCCTGACTGAAAATGCAGCGAACGCAGCGATCTCATTCAAGGGGTCGGGCCCTGTATCTTCCTTTGATACAACCCCCGTGACTTTTTCTGGTGGAATGTCTCCGGGGTCTGCTTACAGTGTTTATCTAACGGTTTCAGACAGGAATGGCAACGTCAATTCAGTTATGCAGATTGTGCAAGCGTCCACGAAACAATGTATGACATGCCCGGCGCTCAATGTTTTAGCTGGAGGCAATACATGCGACTGTGTGGTGCCAACAATATTTACACTTCGTGTTCTGACAACAGGAAGTGAGCTGTTGAAGAACAGGGATGCACTGAAAGCGTCCGTCGCAGAGCAACTCGACGTGGCTGCGTCGCAGGTGGCAATGCTGTCATGGGAGCACTCGCTTAACTATCCAGGGTATATGATGGTAACGCTATCTGTGACGCCCTTCAGTGCGGGCGATAATGCAACTACCACTACTGTGGACAGTGCGCTTGCATCTGGGAACCTTACAATTGGAGGCGCCCCATCAGGGGTGAGTGACCTTATGTTATCAGGCGAGCCGGACACACGGATACTACTTGGATCGAAGAATCGCCCAAGAGGTAGAACCAACCCAATGACAGACGATGGCAGCATACCTGGACAGCTGATGGAGGAGCCTGAGCGATCAAACAAGGCCATGTTCCAGTGGAAGGTATGGTTCGGCGATACTGAGTGCACAGAATGTATATCACAGTGCAAGCTTGATCTTGGTATTTGGGCGACGTGTACATCCCCAAAGGTATACTTTGCGCTACCACAGGGGGAGCATTTTTTTTTTGTGCGGGGTTTGGGCGGTGATGGCGTGCCAGACAGCACTCCGGCGAGGTATACGTGGACGATAAGATATAGGCCCGAGATATTTTTCAACA
>Ga0209631_10007743_pt1 | contig 10638 bp, 17 predicted proteins | sample COG_08_FD_184752 | JGI IMG/M metagenome (GOLD analysis project Ga0209631, IMG submission 184752) | Pelagic Microbial community sample from North Sea - COGITO 998_met_08 (SPAdes) (version 2) | ecosystem: Environmental > Aquatic > Marine > Neritic zone/Coastal water | place: Helgoland, sampling...
TCTTAACATTTATGTCTCCTCTGTTATTGTTTTTAAGCTTTTAATTTTTAAACCTTCTACATCATATATTACATCTTTGATGTACTCTTCTATTTCTTCTCCTACTTTCCCATCAGCGGGTATGGGATATTCTTCTTTATCTACAGCTAAAGTCATAAGCATTTTAACTTTTATCATCATAGACCTCAATGAGTTTATTTAGATACCACTGTGCTTTTTTGAGGTCTTCTACACCATTCTTGTATCTAAATCTCCATAGGTATTTAACTATATTACCTTGTAAATAATAGTCAAAACCATCAACTAACATAGCCTCTAAAGCATCTATAGTCTCAATGCCTGCTTTGTTATAATGTAGAGGACTGTTAACCATATCCGTAGATGGCATATCTTTTGTGACACCACTTAAATATTTAACTTGTTCCTCTTCTGATTTGTTTTTTATCTTATCTGCCATCATTCTCATGTACTCCATATGTCTCATTATTTTTTTGCACTAGTAAAATTTAAAGATACCACATTGCCCTCAATAGATGTTGTCACTTTAGGTTTAGCTTCATCATCAGGCTCAGAAACAAATTCATCTAGTCTAGTGTATAAGCTAGGGTCTTTCTCCATAAGAGCCATTGATGCTGCAACTAACTGACTTAGGTGTAGTAAACTACTTCTGCTCTCATCATCTAGATTAGATTTCTGTGATGCTATAATGTTTAGTTCCACTTCGCCAGTCCAATAACTACCCTCACACTTAGGTAATAATTCTATAAAGCATGAGTTAGGGTTTCTTGTTTCTAGTATATCAGTCATAATATTATCTCCTTATCTTTGTACCTGAAAATTTAATAAAGTTCAAGTGTTTATTTTTACCTTTTTCTTTTAGCCAATCTTCAGGTATGATTCTGTCATAATACCTAAAACCATGCTTATTGCACCATTGCCCATAATTAGATTTAGCACCTTTACTAAGCTTACTTCTACTGTTTGTAAAGACAAATCTAATATCTAATTTAGGATGTTGCTTCTTTATGCAGAGATGTTTCTTTCTGTCTGCAGCTAAGAACCTTCCTTTAGTTTCTATTATTATACCATTGTTTAGTATAAAGTCTGGAGTATAGGTACGGTAGGTTAAATCCTCCCATTCTATCTTCATTGACTCATACATAAATGTATGTTTCAACTTCTTTAGATACAAAGATATAGAGTGTTCTAATCCACTTCTGTACCCATACTTCAGTGCTTCTCTTCTTACTTTATGAGGAGACATTATCCACCAAGCTAATGTAAGAAACAATCTTAGGTGTCTGTGCTTTTGACATAACGGCAGGTTTATCAGTTAGATTCCAACAATCATATCTGTAGTCACAGAACTTACAGTTACTATTTAAAACAGTATTACCTGTAGCCTTACCTCTAAATGTTTCAATCTCAGGTTCAAAACATCTCTCAAACTTATTTGTATTGACAGTAGCAACTGTGTCTTCAATCTTTTTTATCTCATCATCTAGATTGAGTCCACTTGCAGGTACATACTTAAAGTGACCATTGGCTTTGTTTACAACCCACCAACCACCAACTTTTTTACCAGAAGCTTTTGCATAACCAGCAAGTTGTCCTACATAGCCAAATCCATCACCACTACTTAGTGTGTCATAGGATTCAAACTTATTTTTGTAAGACCAATCAGATGCTGACTTAACATCGTCAACTGCACCGTCAATAACTAAGTCATAAGACCCGGAAACATTATCATCTTTTAATTTTAAGATGACATTCTCAGAGTCTTGATAATCAACTTTAGCGGCTTTTAATAAACCCTTGAAGACTGCCTCAACTATATCTCCTAACATCATGTTCATCATAAAGTTATTTGATTTAGGTAAAGCAGTTTCAGGTTTATTCTTTTCGTACCAAAGTTGACATGTAGGTCTACCTATGTTTGACATACGTAACCTAAAGTCTTTTCTTTTAACCTTGCCACTAAACTGACGTTGCAAAGCATCTCTTACATCATTTGCTACTTGGTCTATAACCTCGTCTGACATATTAGATTTACCATTGACTGCATCTGTCATGTACTGATGCAACTTCAATTCAGCGACATGATTCATTAGTTATTCCCCTCAATGTCAATGAAAGACTCAACAGTTTCCATCTCTTCAGGAGACACAGGGTTTTGTCTAGTCTCTACCTTTTGTTCCCATTCTTTACAGATGTAATCATTGAAGTTCTTTATCCAATCAACAAAGTCACCAAATAACTTTTGGTCTTCTTCTGTAACATCAAAAGCTTCACCAAAGTCTACTTCTGCAATAGGAGTATAGAAGCTACTTCCATTAGGTAACTGATTTGCTTTAGTACCATTGAGATGTATTAGATGCTGTATAGGCAATCTAGATTTCTTAACGTACTCATTAAACTGATCGCCTAATGTTTTGAAAGCATCCTTGTTGTCAATCTCCCATATGAATGGAACATCTCCTAATAGTACAGCCTCACCTTTTTCATTAGTAGGCTCATCCAATGTAACCACACCAAAGATAACACGAACACGTTTAATCTGTCTGATTAAATCTTGCATGTCTGGTGCTAATGCTTTGAAGTCTTCTATGTAACCAGATGGTTTACCACAGTTGAATCTACCAGTATTATCTTTCAAATCAGTGTTTAGATTATCAGACATAATAGTTCTATGGAACATACCTTTTGGTTCACCTGCTTTTGCATTAAGGTTTGCTATGTATCTTCGTAGCATAAACCTTTGCATGAATGGGCGAATACTAACATTCTTAGCATAGTAGTATGTAGAACCACTTTCTTCAACTACTTCTAATCTATAAGCACCACCCTCAATGACTTCAACATTAGCCATCTTACCGTTGACTTCTGTTTGACCCATCATAGGTGAGTGCCATATTCTTAGTCTGTTTAGATTACCAGACTTCTTAGGCTTTGCAGAAACCTCTGTAGCTATTCCCATAGCTTTAGCTAAATCTGCATAGCTATCCGTATTTATGTTTATTAAATCATTCATTTAATTTTTCTCCTTTCAATGAGTGCCTAGTTATATCATGCGACATCTTTAGTGTCAAGCCAATTATTACCTATTTTTGCCTCTAATAATAGAGGTACATTAAACTCTAATTTAAACTCCTTTTCTATGAGAGTTATCATATTGTCATTAGTTGTTTTAATCACATCTAATACTTGTCTTTCTTCACTTGGGTGTACATCAACTACTATTGAGTCATGTACACTATTAACCACACAAGACTGATAAGGCTCTAACTGTTTCTCAATATACATCAGTATCAAAGGAACTATATCAGCAGTAGCAAATGACTGCACGGGATAATTCTTTATCTGTGTAAAGTTAGATATCTTACCTGACATAAGTCTTTGTACATCAGGGAAAGCAAACTGTCTACCTGATGGTGTAGTTATCTTACCTGTAGCTAGAGCTTCTTTAGCCAATCTGGTGTGCCATGATTTGATTCCTTTGTACTTTTCTGTGAAGTGTTCGTAATAGGAAGCTTCTGCTTTACTTCTACCAAACCCAGTCGCACCATATAACGGTGCAAACGTGTGTGCTTTAGCCTCTTGCCTAGTCGTTGGTTGACCAGCATCACTGATAACTTTAGACGTATACGCATGAACATCAAATCCAGTCGCAACCTCCTCAATAGCGACTTTATCTTGTGATAAATATGCCGCAGCTCTAAACTCAAGTTGTGCAAAATCTGCCTCCAATATCTTTCCATTATCCCAACGTGACACAAACACTTTCTTCACAGGAAACGTACCACCTCTAGGCATGTTCTGCATGTTAGGGTCTGCACCACTAAACCTACCAGTAGATGTTCTGTGTTGTAGTAGCCTTACATGTAACTTACCATCAGGTTTTACATATGTCTTTATACCTTGTACAAAGGATGACAAGTAAGTATCTAATGCAGACAGTCTCTGTAAGTCTGATAAGAAACTCATTGCCTCTGACATGTTCAGCTTTTTAGCACCGTCATGCAATACATCAAGAAACTTTTTATTAACACTAAAACCATTAGCACTTACCCATTTAGCTGATGGTGCAGAGAACTTTAATCCTGCTATCTTGTTGCTATTAGTAAAAGTGTAGCCAGTACCAGTGCAAGTATTACACTTGGGTTGTTTAACATAAGGGTTTCCATCTTTTCTAACCTTTCTCATTGAACCTGACCCAAAACAATCTTTACATTTTACAGCTATAGTTTTGTATACTATATCTGATGTTTCACTAACTACTTGTTTATAGCTAGATGTTTTCATGTATGAATCAAAGTTGTGTGTCCAAGTAGTTTTATCTTTAGGCTTTCTACTATATATAACCCAAGACATCTGCTCTGGACTATTTAAGTTGATAGGTGTATCACCCATTAAGTTTTTAACTTGAATCTTCAGACGTTTCTCTATGTCTTGTTTCTCTGTCTCAAACTCAACTCTAACTTCTTCAAGCTTATTTAAATCTACTGCAAAACCTTTTTGGTATATGTTTGCTAGTGTTAAAGCAACTTTGTTAGTTAGTATAACTGTATCCATCAACTCGCTATATTCAACAGTATTTAGTTTTCTGTATATTTCATCTGACAACTGCTGTGTTGCATGTAAATCAGCAGACAAATATTCAGACAATTCTTCAGGTGGTATGTCAGCAACTGAGAAACCTTTCTTGAAGTATTCTTTTAAGGTATCTTGTTTCTGTGTGGCTAACTCATATCTTTCAGCACATGCCTCAAGAGACAATGCTTTCTTGACACCACATTGTAGAACGTACTCACCTAACATGGTATCAAACACAGGACCTGTATAAGTTAGACCACATTCCCATATCCACATCAAGTCGTGTACTATGTTATGTCCAATGAGTATTGTACAAGCATCTAGTAACTCTTGTATCTTTTTATGTGCATCTGTGTCTGTTGACATTCTAAACAGATATTCTTCTTTTGTGTCTGTTAAACACCCAACCATAATCAACTCATTCTCTGTTTCAAATGGGTCAAGGTGTAACTTACCATCTCTAGTTGTGACTGTATTTTCTACGTCAAGTGTCAGTTTCATTTAAACTCTCCTTATGTTTCTTTAAATACTTAACTGCTCTTTTTACTTTTGTCAAGTTATCTTTAAATCCACCTAGTCCTGAATTACAATGATGGCATATCCAACCTCTGAATGTTAGAGTGTCGTGGCAATGGTCTAACACCCATTTATTTAATTTTACTTGTCCATACTTACCTACTTCTTGTATATCACGTTCACATATTGGACAACAGTAATCTTCGTCAGGATACTTATTTTCCTTACGTAACTTCTTTAGTGTGTGGTAGTGACCTTTTATACAAGATGAACATGTTCTCTTTACCTCTCCTGTAGGTATAAGTTGAAAGTTTGAAGCAGGTTGTTCTATGTGGCACTTGATGCACGTATAGGTATCACCAACACGTGTCGTAGGTTTAGTGTAACCAAATAAATCAGGGAAATCATTCATGCCTCATATCTACCAACTTGATAATCAAGCTGACAAGTTATAACTCCATGCCATCCAGACAACTTATTCTTAACAATGTTAAGATGTCTCTGCAAATCCTCTTCATCACCATCTTCTTGCTTTGGTGGATTCTTTGCAATCAGTATCATTAAGTCTGCCTCTGCTGCTTTACCAGTCCTACTGCCCTCCATCATAGATTGGTTCAGTAGTATTTTACCCTCTGCATCAGCAGATAATTGAGACATATAGAATACTGCACACTCATGTTGCTTGGCAATCATACGAGCATGTATAGCATTAGCTTTGAGTGCCTCATCAGGTCTTGCAAAGCCACCACTTCTAGCAAACTTATCTCCCATATCAAGCAATACAACATCAGGCTTGTATGATTTACACACACTCTCAACCCAAGACATATCACGACCCGTAGCATCCTTTATCTTTATCTTATCTTTGACGGGTGCATACAAGTCTCTTGCTCTACTTGGATTAGACTTTATCTGTTTCATAGTCATACCAGTGGATGCAGTTAGATATCTAGCACCAACTCTGTGACTACCCTCTTCATTACACAAGACAATACAGTTAGCACCTTGATGTGCAAATCCTCCCGGAGATGCAATCATACTTGCATGAAAAGATGTCTTACCAGTATTAGGTCTAGCACCTACCTCAATCAAGTGACCAGCGTTGATACCCTCAAGTTGTCGTGTCAAAGCAGGTATGTTAAAGTTCCAACGTGCCTCAAGGTCATTCTTAGCTAATAGTGTATCTATGTCCATATCATCCCACTCCACATTTAAATCAGGTGTAAAATCATCATTGTATTGCTCTAGCAACATCCTTAATGGTTCTAAGCTAGTCTGTTGTCCATTGACATAGTCAAAGCCAAGATTAGCAATGTCTTCTCCAACAACTTGTTGAAACAACTTAGACAGAACCTCTTGTGCAACATCAGAACCTAGTGGTTGCTCATTCTTAATAGACTTAAACAAAGCTAGGTAAGCTTGTTTCTGTGCAGTAGACATTGACGGGTTACTTGATATGAACAAAGCCTCAATCTCATCAGGTGTGACTGTACGTTCATATCTGTCCATAGCTTGGTCTATTGCTTGTTTAATCTTCCTAGCATCTTTGCTGAACAGTCTGTCTGGACATCTAGCACCACGATGCTCTTTGTAGAACTCTCTGTCCATTAAACTTCTTAGTAGTGAATTTTCCATGTATTACTCCTTTGGGGTTAATTTATACAAGTTGTAAATATCTTCTTCGTTTCTATACTTCAAGTCATCTTTCAGCCTAAGAACACGTACATCCGGGGTATAAGCACGTAACTCTCTAGCAAATTGTAGTATCTTAGGTAATGCATCAGGGTCTAATGCAATTATAGCAGTTGAGAATTGTGATAAGTATTTCTTGTGGTCTTCTGATAAAGAAGTTCCAAGTATAGCCACCCCCGTGTGTATATTACTATTTGAAACACAAGCACTCACACAATCCTCAACGACTAAAGCGACCTTACCACAACCGTATGTGTATGGCAAGGGGTTATTCCCATATCTTTTCCATTTAGGTAGAAGTTTACCCAGTGACCTACCAGTTGCATCAACTAACTTACCATTATGTTCTATGGGAAACACCACTCTGTCATCCTTCACGTCATATTGTAAGTTTAATTCGTCTGCATCTAGTTTCCACCTCTCACAGAAAGATACGAGGTTATTCCTATTGTTATGTGGTACAATGTATTCAGGCATCTCAAATGTATCATCTGTAGTGACTTCTCTCTTTGCACTCACAGACTTGATATCATCTACAGATAACCTAACACGAGTAGTACCACTTAAACTACAGGAAATCTTGTAACAGTTCCACACTAATGAACCCATATTATTTGTGGCAGTAAATGTTTTATAAGAATTACAAACCGGACAATTTAATCTACGAGTTTCATCCATAGGTATGTTTAAATCTTTAACAAATTCTAATATATTATACATTATATATGTTCCTTATATATATATGGGTTCGGACAATATAAATGTCTTGTAACATGCATATTTCATACTGTCAATTTTTTTCTTGTACTTAATGCTAAATTAGCAGAAGCAAAGGTATTCTTCATGTAAGGCTTAACACTTTGTGGATTAGTATGTCCTGTGACAGACATAATATTTCCCATTGACACACCGGCATCTACCATCTCAGTCGTACCAGTTCTTCTTAGGTCTGATAGTCTAAGCTCCTTAGATAGTCCTGCAGAGTCCATAATCTTTCTGCCCTCTACTGGTAGCTTAGTGATGGTGTAAGGCTCATGTATGCCTCTCCTAGGGCGAGGGCGAGGTGCTACATATTCTTGGAAACCAAAATCTTCTTTCTGTTGTGTAAGCATTTTGTTTAATCCATCAGATATAGGTAGAAACACCTCTGCTCTTCTCTTAGATTGTTGTATGTGCATCTTCTGCTCTAACAAATCTAGGTTTTCCCACTTGATTACACGCATGTCACCTAGTCTTTGACACCATTCGTATGCCATTTGTACAATCAAACCCAAACTTCTAGTGTAAAAATCAGAATATGCTACGTCTAGATATGCTTTCACATCTGATTGTGTCCACACTACCTTTCTAGCTATAGGTGTTCTTCTCTTTATACTTGAGAATGGATTGACTGTGCAATGCTCCATGTGTATGCCATAATTATACACTACTCTAGCCACAGACATGACATGATTAGCAAGGTGTATACCTCTCTCACACCATTCCTCATATGCAACTTTAGCCATCTTGGTAGTGATATCAGAAAAGTTGATACTGCCTAAACTTTGTGCAGCTCCAACTTTTGTGTCTAACACCACACCAAGGAAGTACTGATATTGTACTTTAGTTTCTTCTCGTAAGCTCTTGAAATCAAAGGATAAATAGTACTCGTCAATTAAGCTTGACAATTTTTTATTTTTTAAATTCATATGCTCCACCCCATCGTGTATAATGCCCATGTTCACATACAACTGTAGCATCTACAATATTAGCAAGTTGGAACTCCATACCATCTAACTTACATATCATATCATAATCTATAGGACATTTCTCGTCTGTCTGTGCGTTGATACTACGTAAGTCTTCAAGTATTTGTAAGATTTGCCTTGACTGTTGGTTTGTCAAGTTAAGTATCTTATTTATTTCTTTTACTTTCTTCGCCATGTTACACCTCCAATGCTATGTAAATACATAGTGCTATAATTAATAGTTTACCATAGTCAAGGTCATACTTTGTACCCTCACCATATTTTTTATTGAAATCTTTTTCCATGAAATCATGTATTCTATGCCACATTTTTAGTCTCCTTTATGTTGTTTGTATAAAAGTGTCGCTGCACTTATTATACGTTGGTTGTATTTAAGCTGATAACCTGTACCAGCTCCTAATGCACTAACATCAACTAGATGTTTGTGATAATGTTTAATGCTCTCCCACTTATCTTTTAACAGCTTACACATCTCATCATACTCATAGTCTTTGATGATTGAGTCGTGCAACTGATAGTAGATATATGAGTGCATAAGATAATAGGGAACTAACATATTAGGATTAGTTCTCCATATGTCTAGATTACTTTTTGTCAATATAAACTCTAAGACATTTAGACTTATCTATAGGCTGACCTCTGTCATACTTTTGCCAACCCTCAGACTCTTTGACTTCATCCTTGAGGTATTGACCTCTGACACGCATCTTGTAGGTATCCTTATTGAAATACTTCTTTAGACTGTCTGTGAATTGTTGACCATCACAGTCATTAGGTATGTCGCTGAATACATAGTTATGACCTTTACTAGATGTACATCTTTCTACATATGCCTTATGCCAAAAGTCTGACTTCTCTACTTCTCTGTTATACCTATCTTGCCATATGGTGTCTCTGCTAGTTTCTGCATTGTGAGCATCAAACAAAACATTATATGCCTCACGTAAGTTGTCATACTTAACTTGTAGGTTTTTATTCTGTTCTCTAAGTTCTTTGACCTTGCCCTCTTGTGTATCAGTCCTAACATCTTCTTCATTCTGTTTAACAAATGCTCTGACTAAATGTTGAAAGTCCATATGAGATATAGGTATATCCTTGTCCTCTGCCTCTGAATAATATGTCTTATAGTTTAAGTCATACATATCATTTGCTAACTTACCAGTGCTTGTTGTTGCACCCAACATTTGTACTACTCTGTGTATCTTCATGCCACTTCTCCTTTCATCCATTGTGGTTTATTTGTATAGTTGTATCTAGCAAACCTAGATTTGTCAACTATGTAGAACTTCCTATATGCCTCTATAGGAAAGAACTCGTCTGTCTTCAAGTCATCATGCCCACTAAAACATTGTGGGTGTGGTGTAATAAAGTTAGTGGTATTAGGTATCAACTTTGTACCAAGAAATATAGCATCATAGTGTTTACTTGCACCATGAACTTTGTGATACCTCTTTGTATATTCTTGTAACATAGCCACATACAAATTAGTTGCCCACATATAGTTCATCTGACACTCCATTGCCCATAGTGTGCATGGATGTTTCTGATGTACTGGTTTGTACAAGTCATGCTCTTCTGCATATTCTGGAGCATGATGCCATAATGTAGTGCATAGCATCTGTGCCTCTTCCAATGGCATCTTGACAACGTGTTGGTCACACAGAGATGATGCAATCTCTTGTGGTGTTTTTTCTATAATAAATCTATTCATGTCTCCACTCCTCTTCACTAATATTTGTATATCTACAAAACAAAGTTATACCAAAGTCATAGCCTTGTATGTAATAATGATGTGATTGGTTCTCATCTCTTGTGCCATGTAACATAGCATCTGCTACACCATCTTTAAATGCAGACAATACTTTATGCTCTTTGATTTGTTTATCTAACTCTATTAAGTTCATCTTTTATCTCCCATCTGTAAAATATGTGGTCATCTATTCTTGTTACATAAGTCTTAGTCTCTGCCCAACTTGGGTTGACATAGTGTGCATGGTAATGTGTAGCACCCTCAACAAAGTCATCTAGGTGTCCATTGTATACACCATTAGCAACATGCATTGCATCTCTCCAAGCCTTATGTTCTTTA
>Ga0209631_10007746_pt1 | contig 10637 bp, 12 predicted proteins | sample COG_08_FD_184752 | JGI IMG/M metagenome (GOLD analysis project Ga0209631, IMG submission 184752) | Pelagic Microbial community sample from North Sea - COGITO 998_met_08 (SPAdes) (version 2) | ecosystem: Environmental > Aquatic > Marine > Neritic zone/Coastal water | place: Helgoland, sampling...
TGGTTTAATTTTTCTCTCTACAACTTTTATTCCTTTTGTATTGGCAATTTTGATTATTTCTCTTCTGGTTATTCCATCTAAAAATGAATCTGGTATTGGTGTGTGTAATTCTCCAGATTGATTTTTAAAAAATACGTTGGCGCCTGTTGCTTCTGCTATATTTCCCTCACAATCTAACATTAAAGAGTCTGTGAAGCCCTGAGCTTCAGCTTCATGTTTAGATAAAGTGCAAATCATATACAAACCAGCAGCTTTGGTGTCCCACGGAATCGTGTTTGGTGCTGGCCTTCTCCATTTTGATATATTTAATTTAATTCCATTTAATTTGAGTTTTGGATCAAAATAAGAACCCCATTCCCATGTAGCTATTGCAACGTGAATTTTATTTTTTTGTGCTGATATAGCCATCATTTCACTTCCTCTCCAAATTAAAGGCCTAACGTATCCGTTTTGAACTTTTTGAATATTTACTATTTTTTTACAAGCATTATTTACCTCTGATTCTGTATAAGGAACGGCTATACTCATTCTTTTTGCTGAATAAAATAATCTTTCAGTGTGTTCTTCTAATTTAAAAATTTCTCCGTCATATACTCTCTCTCCTTCAAATACGCAGCTTGCATAATGTAATCCATGATTGAGAATATGTATATTTGCGTCAGCCCAGTTTACCGTTTTGCCATTAAACCAAATTTTTCCTGATCGTTTATCGTAAGGTATGTTTTCCATGTATTGTAAATATATAGATTTTTTTTATATAAAAAAGTATATTCCTATTAAGGATAAGTCAATATAACTTACCATTATGAAAGATTTACTTTACCTTAAAGATGAACAAATAAAAGAATTTATTCAACTTTTATTTTATGCCTATAGAGAAACATTTTCAGACCCCAAAAAAGTTTTAGCAAAAAAATTTTTTGGCCCTGCTCACCTTAGATCTTTAAATTTAATAGAAAGTAATCCTGGCATAAGTTTAAGTGAATTGATTTTTAAATTGAAAGTTACCAAACAAAGCTTAAACCGAGTACTCAGGGATTTAATTAATTCTAAAATGATTAAACAAATTAAGGATGAAAATGATACAAGGAAAAAAAATTTGTTTTTAGATAAAGAAGGAAAAATTTTTTTTGAAGCTGTATACGGTGCTCAAAAAAAAAGAATATTTAATGCTTTGAAAAATTCTAACACAGATTCGGTTATAAAATTTAAAGAAGTTCTGAAAAAGATTATTGATGGAAAATAATAAAAGACATATTTTAGTAGTTGATGATGATAATCGTATAAGAGATTTATTAAAAGAGTATTTAACTGAAAACAATTATGCCGTCTCTACTTCTGAAGATGCTGAAGACGCTAAAATAAAAATTTCTTATTTAAAGTTTGATCTCATTATTTTAGATGTAATGATGCCTGGACAAAATGGTTATGAATTAACAAAAGAAATAAAAAAAAAAATTAAGGTTCCGATAATTCTACTCACAGCAAAAGGAGAGGTGGAAAATAGAATAAAGGGATTAGAATTAGGTGCAGATGATTACTTGGGCAAACCTTTTGAACCCAAAGAATTACTGCTGCGAATAAAAAATACAATAAATAATAATAGTAAGATAGATTTAAATAAAAAATACACCATTGGAAAAGCTCAGATTGATTTAAACAAAATGAAGATTAATCTAGGTGAAAAAAATAAAAAAATAAATTTATCTGAAAAAAAAGTTTTAATAGAAATGCTCTCAAATCCAGGTACAACTTATTCGCGAGAAGAAATTGGAAAAATTTCTGGAATAATTCAAGAAAGATCAATCGATGTAATGATAACTAGACTGAGACAAAAAATTGAAAACAATCCTAAAAATCCAAAATATCTTCAAACTATAAGGGGGACTGGATATGTTTTATGGATTGAATAAATTAATAAAAATAATTTTACCAAAAAGATTATTTTATAGAGCTTTAATAATTGTTGCGGCACCAACAATAATATTGCAACTAATTATTACTATTGTTTTCTATGATAGCATTTGGATTAAAGCTAATAAAAATATTACAAGATCGTTAGTTTCTCAGTTAAAAACAATACAAGATGTTTATATAAATAATAAAGATAATTTAGATTTTTTTACCGATAGCTATAAGAATAATTTCAATTTTGAAATTGATATAAATAGTAATTCTTTTCCATCAAATACTGGTGAAAGAAAGTTTAGTCCTATGGACAGATCTTTAAGACGTGAATTAAAATCTACATTCGGTAGTAATAATTATTTTTTTAATACATCAAAGTTTAAAAATGCAGTTGAAATTAAAATTAAATTAGAAGATGAAACAATAGAATTTTTAGTACCCAAAGAAATGATATCTGCCTCATCGGTGCGATTATTTGTTTTATGGACAACTTTACCGTCGATACTTTTAATTTTGATTGCGCTAATTTTTCTTAAAAATCAAACGAAACCACTTGTGCGACTTGCGAAAGCAGCAGAAAGATTTGGTAAAGGTGATTATGTAAATGATTTTAGACCTTCTGGAGCAGCAGAAATTAGAAAAGCTGCCTATGAATTTGATAGAATGGCAAAAAGAATTAATCGCCATTTAAATCAAAGATCTGAAATGTTATCTGGAATTAGTCATGACTTAAGAACTCCCCTTACCAGATTAAAATTACAATTAGCAATGATAAATCAAAAAGATCTTACCAAACGAATGTCTAAGGATATTGATGAAATGGAAAGAATGCTTAATGATTATCTGCAATTTGCAAAAACTCAGGCTGTAGAAGAAACTTCAAATGTGAATATAAAAAATTTATTTAGTGACATTAAAAATAGTATTAATGATAAGAATTTAATTTTTACCAATATAGAAAGTGTAATACTAAAGAGTAGAGTCTCTTCTTTAAAAAGGTGTTTTGAAAATATAATACAAAATGGGTTAATATATGGGGAAAAAGTTTATGTTAGATTTGTTGTAGGAAAAAAAATCTTAACAATTAATATTGAAGACGATGGACCGGGAATACCCGGTGATCAGTACAAAAATGTTTTTAAACCCTTTTTTAGACTAGATGAAAGCAGAAATCTTAACAAAGCAGGTGTTGGACTTGGTTTAACTATAGTTGAAGATATAATTAATTCTCATGGTGGAAATATACAGCTTGGAAAAAGTAAACATAACGGTCTGCTTGTTAAAATTTCACTTCCTTTTTAACTTTTTACTTTTTTCCAATTTTCTTATTAGAGCATCTTGCTTTTGAACTAGTTTTTTAAGTACTTCAAATTCTTCTCTAGAAACAAGATCAAGTCTACTAATTAACTTATCTTTTTTAAATTTCCAATCCGTGGATATTTCTTTTCGTATATCTTTTGAAGTTAAAAAACCATTCTCAATCAGACCTGATATAGTTTTTAAAATTTTTTCTGAATTGCTCATAACCCATCTTATTTGATAGGAATGATAATTTCAAATATGTTATAATAAAATATGTTTACCCATAATTTAGACCCAATATTATTTGATTTTGGATTTTTTGCTCTCAGATGGTACTCTTTAGCTTATATTGTCGGAATTCTTATTGGCTGGTGGTTGGGGAAAAAAATTATTTTAAAAAAATTTCTAAAGGTAGACACTAAATTTAATTTAAATGATTTTGATGACTTAATTACATATATAATTATTTCTTTATTAATTGGAGGGAGATTGGGTTATATAGTTTTTTATAATCTTGATTATTATGTCATCAATCCATTAGAAATTTTTAAAATTTGGGAAGGCGGTATGTCTTTCCACGGAGCATTAATAGGAATAATTATCGGGACAAAGCTATTTTCAATTCAAAGAAAATTAAACCCTTTAATTTTATTGGATGTAATTGCCTGTGTTTCGCCCATAGGAATTTTTTTAGGTCGTATTGCAAATTTCATTAATGCCGAGCTAGTTGGAAAAATTACTACTGTTTATTGGAGCGTAATTTTTCCAAAAGTAGATATGATGTCTAGACACCCGTCTCAATTGTATGAAGCTTTTTTGGAAGGAATACTTCTATTCTTTATTATGAACGTTCTTGTTTTTAAAAAAGTTTATAAGCCTGGAACTTGCTCCTATTTTTTTTTAATTTTTTACGGAACTTTTAGAATAATAGCTGAATTTTTTAGAGAACCTGATGCTCAAATTGGATATGTATTTAATCTATTTAGTATGGGAACAATATTAAGTTTTGTTATGATTTTATTCGGCTTTATATTTTTTAATTTTTTAAAAAAAAATGAAATCTAATTTAAAATTCTTTAAAAAAAAAAAATTACTTCCAGTTGATGAATTTTTTTTTAATGTTCTTTATGATAAAAAAATTGGTTACTACACTGCAAAAAATCCTTTTGGCAAAAAAGGCGATTTTGTAACCGCGCCAAATATATCAAATTTGTTTTCAGAGATGATAGCTATTTGGATTATCTCAACTTGGGAAATTTTTGGAAAACCAAAAAAAATAAATATTGTAGAACTTGGTCCTGGTGATGGCGGTTTAATGAAAGTGCTTGTAAATGTTTTTAAGAATTTTCCAGAGTTTAATGCTGCTAAAAAAATATATTTATTCGAAATAAGTGGTTATCTTAAAAAAGTACAAAAAGAGAATATTAAATACGATCAAATAAAATGGGTAAATAATTTTAAAAAAATTAAAAAGGGCCCAGTTATATTTTTTGGAAATGAATTTTTTGACGCAATGCCAATTAAACAGTTTATAAAGAGTAAAAATTTTTTATTTGAAAAATATGTTACTTTGGAAAAAAATTATAAAATTAAGGAAATATTTAAGAAGGCTTCTGCAAAAAATATTGAAAATGTAAAATCATATAAAACCTTAAAAAATCAAAAGTTTATTGAATTTCCCAAATTAGGTTTTAAAAAACTGCAACAAATAATAAAAAAAATCAGTAGTCTTAATGGTTGTCTTTTGATGATTGACTATGGATACCAAAAGCCAAACAATCAAAATACCATGCAATCTGTTATGGGGCATAAAAAAAATAATATTTTTAAAAATTTAGGAAAAGCTGATGTTACCTCGCACGTAAACTTTAACCTCTTACAAGAATTCTTTTTAAAAAATAATTTGAATGTTAAAAAAACTATTTCTCAAGAAAAATTTTTAAAAAATATGGGAATTGTTGAAAGAGCAGAAATAATTGCAAAAAAAATGAAATTCAGCGATCAAACAAACCTATATTTAAGATTAAAAAGATTATTAAGCCCAAAATTAATGGGAAATTTATTTAAAGTTATTTTGGCTTATAAATTTAAAGATAAAAACTATTTTGGTTTTAAATAATGTATTATTCAAAAAAATTAAAAAAATTTAATAACATTAGGCACTGTTTTTTTTCCAAAAAAGGTGGCTTTTCTAAGGGTATATATAAAAGCTTAAACTGTGGACGAGGCTCAAAAGATGACAAAAAAAATATAAAAAAAAATCTTAGATATGTGGCTAATAAATTTCAAGTAAAAGATAGTAAATTAATATTAATGCATCAAACACATAGCAATAAAGTAATAGAAGTAACAAAGGGTAATTATAAAAAAAAAATCAAATCAGATGCAATCATTACAAAAATGAAAGGAGTGGCATTAGGTGTAGCCACTGCAGACTGTGTTCCGATTATAATTTATGACTGTAAAAATAATATTATTGCTTGTATTCATGCTGGGTGGAAAGGAGCAATATCTGGAATTATTGAAAACACGATAAAAAAAATTAAAAAAATTAATTTTAATAATAGGATTTTTGCGTCTATAGGTCCGTGTATTGGAAAAAAAAGTTATGAAGTAGATAACATTTTTTATAAAAAATTTATTGCAAAGTCTTCTAATAACAAAATTTTTTTTACAAATAAAAATAAAACAAAAAAATTTTTTAATCTTAGAAAATATGTGGCTGATAGACTACTAAAATTAAATGTGAGAGTAGACCACGTTAATTATGATACATATGCTGAAAAAGATAACTTTTTTAGCTTTAGAAGATCTAAAAAATTACATGAAAATGATTACGGACGCTGTCTTTCTGTAATAAGTTTAATTTAAGTAAATTTGGTTTGAAAACACTATTAAATATTGTATAAATAATTACATTTCATGAAAATTCTATCTGGAACAAGCAACCTTAAATTAAGCAAGGACATATCAAAAAAGTTAAAATTAAAACTTATTAATACAAACATTAAACGATTTGCTGATGGAGAAATATTTATTGAGATTAATGAGAATATTAGAGGTAATAGTGTTTTTGTAATTCAATCAACCTCTAATCCAGCTAATGATAATTTAATGGAACTGTTACTTGTTATAGACGCATTAAAAAGATCTTCTGCAAAAAATATTACAGCTGTAATTCCATATTATGGCTACGCAAGACAAGATAGAAAAGTCGCTCCAAGAACTTCCATCTCGGCAAAAGTTGTAGCAAACCTATTAACGAACGCCGGTGCTAACAGAGTGGTCACTGTAGATTTGCACGCTGGTCAAATTCAAGGTTTTTTTGACATGCCAGTAGACAACTTGTTTACAACACCGCTTTTTGCAAAATATATAAAAAGAAAATTTAAAAATAAAAAATTAATTTGTGTTTCTCCTGATGTAGGTGGGGTACAACGTACTAGAGGTTTGGCAACAAAAATAAAAGCAGACTTAGCTATTATAGACAAAAGAAGACCGAAACCGGGGCAATCTCAAGTTATGAACATAATTGGTGATGTTAAAGGTAAAACTTGTATTATTGTTGATGATATAATTGATAGCGGGGGAACGATTATAAACGCTGTAAGCGCACTAAAAAAAGCTGGAGCAATTGATGTGTATGTGTTTATTACGCATGCTGTTCTTAGCGGGGACGCGACACAAAAAATAAAAAATTCAAAAATTAAGAAACTTATTATTACTGATACGATAGATAATTCTCAAAAAATTAAAAATAACAATAAAATTGAGGTTCTGTCGATTTCTTCCTTAATGTCAGAGGCTATTAAAAGAATAGCTAATTCAAATTCAGTATCAGATTTATTCAATTAGCACTTGTTTTATCACATCAGTTGAGTTATATACCTTTTTTCAAACATAAAACTAAATGATTAATTTAAAAGCCATAAAAAGAGAAAAAACTTCATCAGGAGAAAATAATAAGTTAAGAGTACAAGGACTTATTCCAGCGATTTTATATGGTGGAAAAAATCAAAATCAAAAAATTTCAGTAGAAAAAAAAGACATAAGAGACTTTATTAATTCAGGTAATTTTTTATCTAAAGTTTTAGAAATTGATCTTGATGGAAAAAAAGAAAAAGTACTTCCGAGAGAAGTTGCTTATCATGTTTTATCTGAAGAACCTATACATATCGATTTTATGAGAATAGTTTCAGGCAAAAGAATTATAATTGATATTCCTGTTACTTTTATTAATCACGCTGACTCTCCTGGTCTTAAAAGAGGTGGGGTTTTAAATATCGTAAGAAGAATGGTTGAGCTAAAATGTCCTGGAGAAAAAATTCCTGAGAGTATTATTATTGACCTAGCTGGAACAGATATTGGCACAAGCCTAAAAATATCATCAGTAAAATTACCTGAAAAAGTTGAACCAACTATAACAGATAGAGATTTTGTTATTGCTACTGTTGCAGCTCCAACGGTTATGAAGGAGCCTGAAAAACCAGCTGAGAGCGAGGCCGCTGAAGGTGCAGAAGGTGAAACACCTGCTGAAGGTGCAGAGGCATCTCCTAAAGATGGCGAGACGGCTAAAAAAGATGAAAAAGTCAAAGATGGTGCAGACAAAAAACCTGAAGATAAAAAAACTGCAGAAAAAAAATAATTAATATGCTTTTACTTGTCGGATTAGGAAATCCCGGATCCAACTATACTAATACTAGACATAATATTGGTTTTAAAATTATTGATGCAATCAATGTTCATTTTAAACTTTCAAAGCAAAAACCAAAATTTAAAGGTCTGCTTACTACTGGGAATATAGACGAAAAAAAAATTTATGCTATTAAACCTTTAACTTTTATGAATAACTCAGGAACGGCAATTAAGGAGTTAATTGACTACTTTAAAATAGATGCCAAAGATGTTTTTGTTTTTCATGATGATATGGACATAGATTTTGGAAAGATTAAAGCTAAGTTTGGTGGAAGTAGTGCTGGTCACAATGGTATAGAGTCAATTGATAAATTTATTGGCAAAGAATATTCCAGAGTACGTATTGGAATTGGTCATCCAAAGATAAAAAAAAGGGTCAACAATCATGTATTAGAAGACTTTAAGGATGACGAAGAAGAAAAAATTAATGATATTACAAAAAATATAGTTAAGCAATTATCTACGCTTATTGAAAAAAAAATAGACCTCTTTTCAAGCAAAGTTAATCAAAATCTTAATGGGATTTAAATGCGGTATTGTTGGGCTTCCTAATGTTGGAAAATCCACTTTGTTCAATGCTTTAACCGCTTCAAAAAATGCAGAAGCAGCAAATTTTCCTTTCTGTACAATTGATCCAAATATAGGCATCGTTGATGTAGTTGATGGTAGGCTGGATAAATTATCCAAATTGTCTAATTCTAAAAAAAAAATATATACAAATATAACATTCGTCGATATAGCAGGTTTAGTTAAAGGGGCTTCGAAAGGAGAGGGGTTGGGTAATAAATTCCTATCTCATATTAGAGAAGTAGATGCTATAATACATTTAGTAAGGTGCTTTGAATCAGATAAGATAACTCACGTAAATTCAAAAATTAATCCTGTGGAAGATTTAGAGACTATAAAAACTGAAATTATACTCTCAGATATAGATATACTACAAAAAAAACTTGAAAAGGGGAAAAAAAAATTGCTTGATAAAAAAGAAATTCAAATTCTTGAAGAAAAATTACAACAATTAAATAAAGATGATCAAATTACTATTAATGATGAAAAAGAAAATCAATTTTTGTTTAATTTAGGTTTATTAAGCATTAAACCAAAAATCATTGTTTGTAACGTAGACGAGGGAAGCTTAGTAAAAAACAATCCTTTAACAGAAAGTATAAAGAGTAAGTATCCTGATGAAAAAATTGTTACAATTTGTGCTGATATTGAAGATCAAATTATGGGTTTAGATAATAATGAAAAAGAAACTTTTATGAAAGAAATTGGTTTGGATAAAACTGGTCTTAATCAATTAATAAAAGAAGGTTATGATCTTTTAAATTTAGATACTTTTTTTACCTCAGGACCTGAAGAAAGTAGAGCTTGGACTATAAAAAAGAACACCTTAGCTCCTAAAGCTGCAAGTGTAATTCATACAGATTTTGAAAAAAAATTTATTAGAGCTGAGACTGTAACTTGTGATGATTTTTTTAAGTACGGTTCAGCTGAAAAATGTAAAGAAAATGGAAAATTAAGAGTTGAGGGAAAAGATTATATTGTCAAAGATGGTGACGTCTTATACTTCCGTGTCAACCCTTGACCACACTCTCTTCATGCTTAAGTAAACTAAAGTGGTAAGAAGAATTAGATAAATTATAACTTTGACCCCAGTTCTGTGTCTTTCTTCTAATTCTGGTTCAGCTGCCCATGTTAAGAATGTTGTGACATCTTTTGCCATCTGTTCTGTAGTAGCTGACGTGCCATCTGTATATTCAACTATATCGTCACTTAGAGGGGATGACATTTTAATTTTATTTCCTATCATATACTTATTGTAGTAGACGCCGTCATCCAAATTCATTCCAGCCGGTGGGTCTTCGTATCCCATTAACACAGAATAAATATAATTTGATCCTCCGGGTCTAGCTTTAACAAGCACCGACATATCGGGAGGGTATGCTCCTCCGTTAGCGGATATTGATGCATTTACATTAGGATAAGGGCTTTTAAATTTATCTGCTGGCCTACCAGCTCTTAAAAACATTTCTCCTTGGCTATCTGGCCCATCTTCTATTTCAATACTGGCTGCGATTGCTTTTACTTCTTGCTCAGAAAATTCCGGTCCACCTGACTCTCCTAAATTTCTATAACTTAAGTACTGCATAGAATGGCAAGATGAGCAAACTTCTTTATAAACTTGAAAACCTCTTTGCAAGGATGCTCTATCGAACTTTCCTGTTAATCCTTTAAAGCTCCAGTCTACTTTTAAAAGCTCACCTCCAGAGCCCGCTCCAAATAGAGGGGCGAATGATGCTAATAACAAAGAAACTGCGAGTGTTATAGTTTTAAATTTAAATCTTATCATTATTTTTTCTAGCAAGTGATGGGTCTGCGCTACCAGTTAATACTGGCTCTGAGATGCTCATTGGAATTGGATCTGTTTTTTCAAGCAACCCAACTACTGGTAATACAACAATAAAATGTAAGAAATAATAAATTGTCCCTACTCTAGCTAAGACTAAATAAATTCCCTCGGCTGGCATTGCTCCCATATAACCAAGCATTAAAACATCTATTACAAATATCCAATAAAACTGTCGGTATATAGGTCTGAATACTGCTGATCTAACTTTAGAAGTATCCAGCCAAGGTAAAACAAATAATATAAAAATTGCTCCAAACATTAAAATAACTCCACCTAATTTATCTGGTACTGATCTTAAGATTGCATAAAAAGGTAATAA
>Ga0209631_10007748_pt1 | contig 10636 bp, 8 predicted proteins | sample COG_08_FD_184752 | JGI IMG/M metagenome (GOLD analysis project Ga0209631, IMG submission 184752) | Pelagic Microbial community sample from North Sea - COGITO 998_met_08 (SPAdes) (version 2) | ecosystem: Environmental > Aquatic > Marine > Neritic zone/Coastal water | place: Helgoland, sampling...
CATTAATTATATTTAAAATTTGTGCCTGAACTATAACATCTAAAGCTGTTGTTGGCTCATCTGCAATTAATAACTTAGGTTCACATGCTAGTGCCATTGCAATCATAACTCTTTGTCTTTGACCACCCGATAGTTGATGAGGATATTTTTGATACGAAATATCAGGAAATGGTATTCCAACTTTATCAAGTAATTCTATTGTGAGAGCTGTAGCTTTTTTTTTACTAGTGCCATTATGAATAAAATGAACTTCATTGATTTGGTCACCAATTGTAAATACAGGATTTAATGATGTCATTGGTTCTTGAAATATCATTGAGATATCCTTACCTCTAATTTTTTGAATTTCTTTTTCTGATTTAGCAAGTAAATCGTTTCCCATAAAAAAAATATTACCAGATTTAATTGTCATAACATTTTCATCATTTAGTTTTAAAATTGATAAAGCAGTAACAGATTTTCCACTACCAGACTCGCCTACAAGGCCTACCATTTCACCTTGATTAATATTAATTGAAACATCTTTAAGAATAGGTTTTTCATTAATATCCATATTTAAGGATTTAATGTTTATAATTTCTTTAGACTTATTAATCATAAAAAAAATAATATATTGATATTAGCAAATTAAAAGATTAGTTTAGTTTATATGGGATTTAAATTTTTTTTTCTCATATACATGATATATTGTCATCACTTAAATGACTAAATTACTATTCTAAAAAAATTCAATTTCTATAATTTTTTTAGTAAAACAAATTTAAAATGGAGAAAATATGAAAAATTATATAGCATCTATTATAACAGTTCTCACTTGTTCAGTTTATATGAACTCAGTTTCTGCTGCTAGTGTGAATGTTGCAATAGATTCGTCACCTGCTGGATTAGACCCTCATTTAATTACAGCATTTAACTCAGTTATTATTGTACAAAATAATATTTACGAAGGGTTAACAAATATTGATAGCGATTTAAGCGTTGTTCCAGGTCTTGCTAAGTCATGGGATGTTAGCTCTGATGGTTTAACATATACTTTTAACTTACACTCAGGTGTCACATTTCACGATGGTTCTGCCATGGATGCGAATGACGTCATATCTTCAATATCAAGAGTGCAAAATAAAGATATAGCATCTCCTTTAGCAAGTAGAGTGTCTCCAATAGTAGAAATGAGTATGATTGATAATGAAACAGTTCAATTAAAATTAAACGAACCTTTTGCAGCAATCCTATCATCCCTTGCAGGTATAGCCATTGTTCCTTCTGAATATGAAAATGACGTTGATACTTTACAACAAACTCCAATTGGAACAGGTCCATTTAAATTTGATAACTGGCAACCTAATAGTCATATTGAAATGGTAAAGTTTGAAAATTATAGAACATCTGGCTTACCAAAACTTGACTCTGTAAAAGTAAGTTTTGTTCCAGAGTCTGCAACAAGACAAGTAGGTTTATCAAATGGTGAATACGACATTCTTCCAGGTGTGGATCCTGCTACAGCTCTTCAGCTTCAAGGAAATGCTAATGTTGAGATCTATCAAACTAGAAACTTATCATACACCCTATTGGGAATGAATGTAACTAGACCACCTCTTGATAATGCAAATGTTCGAAAAGCTATTAATCTACTTTTAAAAAGAGAAGATATTGTTAATGGAGCTTTATTTGGTGCAGCTGTTCCTGGTGGACCATTATCACCTGCTCTAGAAACTTGGTCAATGGATACTGCTGATTTTAGTTGTTATAATAATGACGTTGCTGAAGCAGCTAAGTTAATTAAAGAAGCAGGCATTACAACTCCAATTGAACTTGAGATACTCGTTCTACCAAGACAAGATGCAAAAGATATCTCTCAAGTGATACAGCAACAACTTAATGCAGGAGGTTTTGAGATTACACTTGCTAATAAAGAAATTGGTGAATTTGTTCAAGATTGGAGAAATTCAGATTTTGATATGTTTGTGTCAGCAAATGGAGGTAATCCTGATCCTGACCAATATTTTTATAGAACATTTAAAACTGGTGGATCTACAAATGTCTTTAAATATAGCGATAGTCAAATTGATGAATGGCTTGATGAAGGTAGAAAATCAACTTCTACTGAAGAAAGAAGATCTATTTATAATAAAGTTCAAGAAAAGTTAGCATGTGAAGGTCCAATTTCTCATATTGCATATGGTGATCTTTCAACAGCAGTTAACAAACAAATCAAAGGATTTGAAATATATGCTACTGGAAGATTAGCTAGTTTAATTTCAGTGACAAAATAATATAATTTTAAAAAGCACCTTAGTAGTATTATTAAGGTGCTTTTCTTTTTTATGAATATTAAATATCTTTTTAATCGAATTTTTGATCTTTCAATTGTTTTAATCGGCATCTCAATAATTGTCTTTTCTATGATCAGACTTATTCCTGGTGATGCTGTTGCTATCATGCTTGGTGCTAATACAGAAATTACAGAAGAAGCAATGAATGAACTGCGTGCAAGATTGGGTTTAGATAAATCAATTATAGAGCAATACTTTATATGGATAAAAAATATGTTGATGGGAGATTTTGGTACATCAATTTGGACAGGTAGACCAGTTATAAGTGAAATTTATATCAATGCATGGCCTACAATTGAGTTAACATCACTATCAGTATTAGTTGGCGCTGGTCTGTCCATACCCCTTGGTTGTTTTATGGCAATGTCAAGAGGCAGTGTTTCTGAAGTATTAACTAGAATAACAGCGATAGCAGGATTAACAATTCCTTCTTTTTGGCTTGGTATAGTTTCCATATTTATCGTAGCAAAACTTTTTCCTAACTTTATTGCTCTAGGGTATGTTCCTTTTACTGAAAGCCCAACAGAAAATCTGAAGCGAATGGTATTGCCTGTCATTGCATTATCTCTTCCAATGATATCAAACCTTTCACGATTAATTAGATCAGCAATGCTTGATACTTTAAGTCAGCACTATATTCGAACTGCAAAAGCCAAAGGCGTTAAAAGTTTTTATGTTATCTATAAGCATGCATTAAGAAATGCGCTTATTCCTTTTATAACAAGTGTTGGTGTTTCTGTGGGATATTTATTAGGAGGTTCAATTGTAGTTGAACAAGTTTTTGCTATCCCGGGACTGGGAAGATTAGTTCTTGGAGCAATTTCAGAAAGAAACTATCCCTTACTACAATCAAGTATTTTAGTTATGACAGCTGCATTTGTATTAATTAACTTTTTAGTGGACTTACTATACGCAATTATTGATCCACGTATTTCAAGAAATGATTAGAAGTTATTTACAATTTATTAATAAAGATAAATTAATGAGTTTTTCTTTAACTCTTGTTGTTTTGCAGGTTTTTTTGGCTATTTTTGCACCAATTTTAGGATTTAAAGATCCTTATCAGATGGTTATAATTGAAAGATTGAAAGGTCCTAATTTATTAAATTTTTTTGGGACAGATCATTTAGGAAGAGATGTGCTTGCAAGAGTCGTATATGGATATCGAACATCTCTATTAACAAGCTCTTTATCTGTTATCATGTCATTAATTGTAGGTGGAACTATTGGGTTGCTTGCAGCTTATTACAAAGGCCTCTTTGATAGAATTATTATGCGTTTTATGGATGTTTTATTCGCCTTTCCAATTTTATTATTAGCTATAGGTATTATAGCGGTTATAGGTCCTAGTATTTGGGGTGCTGCGATTGCAATTGCTGTTGTCTATACCCCTATTTTTGCAAGATTAATTCGAGGTCCTGCATTAGTAATTTGTGAAACAGAATATGTTGAAAGTGCACAATCAATTGGCGCGTCTGATATAAGAATAATATTTAATCATATTCTTCCTAATCTAATTTCAGTCATTTTAGTTCAATCAAGTTTGTTATTATCAGCTGCAATACTAGTTGAGGCATCTTTATCATTTCTTGGGTTAGGTGCCCAACCTCCAATTCCATCTTTGGGACTTTCACTATCTGAAGGTCGTAATTTTTTACTTTTATCTCCGTGGCCGGCTATCTTTTCTGGTTTAGCAATTGTGTTTTTATCTTTTGGTTTTAACTTACTCGGTGATTGTTTGCGAGATAGACTTGATCCAAAATTAAAAAATGAGTTTGAAAATAAAATTTAGGATTTCTATAATTTATAATATACTATGAAGATTGCCGTAACTATCATTTAAAAGTTTAATAGCTTCTTCTTTAGAATAATCATTAAGGATCAAAATAGATAATTTAATATTATAATTTGTTTCAACTAAGATTTTGTGTGCTTTTGAAAGATCACAAGATGTTATTTCAGCAACCATATTTTCAGCTCTATCCCGAAGTTTTGAATTTGTAACTTTCATGTCTACCATAAAGCCTTTATAAACTTTATGAAGCCTTATCATCAAACAAGTGGAAAATAAGTTTAGTGTTATTTTTTGACTAGTTCCTGCTGCCAATCTAGTTGAACCAGCTAGAAACTCTGAGCCTGTGTTAAGATATATATTTATATCTGCCTTATTTAGTAAAGCAGATTTATTATTAAAAATGGCTATTGTTAAAGCCCCTATTTGTTTTGCCATATCTAAAATTGAAACTGCATATGTTGTTGTACCGCTAGCTGCTACACAGATAACTACATCTTTTGAGGTAATATTTGATTTATGAAAATCATTTTTTGCAAGTTCTATATCATCTTCAGAACCCTCTGATGGTTTTGATACATCTTTCCCAGAGAAACAAAATTTTAATCTTTCATTTGGCCATCCAAAAGTCGGAATAAGTTCCACACCATCTAAAATTCCAATTCTTCCTGACGTTCCTGATCCTACATAAACTATTTGAGAAGATGAATTATTTTGAATTTTTGTTACTGCTAAAGATACAGCTTTTTCAATGTCTACTAAACTACTTTTAACAGCATCAAAAGCCTCGTGTTGACTGTCCATAAGGCCTGATAAAATGGATTCATTATCCCACTCTTCTATATTAATGTTTTTTTTATCTCTTTTTTCAGTTTCAGACATTAATTTATCTTAATTTAATAAGGTAAATTAATAAATAGCTAATTATCTTTTTTATCTAATACTTTTATTGTTTTTTAATTTTAAACTTATAGAGATACCGAATGTATGAAATATACCTTCAGTCCTTTGTATTATATTTTGTTGTCATAGATCCATTTGGAACTACCCCTATCTTTATGTCTCTTACACAGCATCAGAATACAAAAGAAAAATTGAAATCTGCTTTTGAAGGTGTCTTAACGGCAACAATTATTTTAATATTCTTCTCACTTGTTGGAAACTTTCTATTAGCGTATCTCAATATATCATTAGGTGCCTTTAAAATAGCTGGTGGAATTATTCTGTTTATTATTTCTATGGAAATGCTTTTTGATAAAAGACAAGAGAGAAAAGAAAAAAATATTGAAAATGTAAGTAATAATATTGCGATATTTCCATTAGCAATCCCCCTTCTCTCAGGTCCTGCTGCAATTACTTCAGTCATCGTTATTGTTAGTCAGTTTGGTGATAATTTTACTTATCAATTAATAGGAACTGCTTCCTTGATAAGCGTTATGCTTATAACCTTTATTCTTTTTTATATTGTATCTAAATCACAGCAATTTATTAATAAAAAAGTTATCAATGTTTTTTCTAGAGTTATATCCATCGTTCTTGCCGGATTATCAATTCAGTACATTATTGACGGTGTACTTTCTTTAATATAAAAATTTTTTTTTGTGAATAATCAAAAAAATAAAAAGCAATATAGTCTCTTCGCCAAGTTTTGGCATTGGGGATTTGTGCTCTTGTTTATTTATGGCGTAGCAAAACAAGTAGATGAAATAGAACAATTAGAAGATCAGTCTTTATTTAAGTTTGAGATTGTTTTTGCTCTTTAGTTTTTATTTTTATCATCAACCTAATTGGCAGGAATTAAAAAAATTAAATGAATATGCAGATGGTTATAAAATTTTCAAAAATGCTAGAAATTATTTTAAATAATTACAGTTTTAAAAAATAATAATTGATAACTTGTTAATCCAATACATAAAATATTAATTCAACATATAAATTAGCGTCTAATAATCGATTTCAAAATATTGATAAAAGAAAATAAAATTACCTTTAAACGAAATATACTAACGATTGATTGAGCAAGATAAGTAAAAGCTGCAGCTCTTAAAACAGACCGGCATTGTCTCATGTTTTCTTTTGGAACATATCTTTGTAAAATTGGAAGAGCTCTTTTGAAACTTGCATCAAATTCAACTGGAAGGGTAATTAAATGAATAACTACATTAGTTGAGAGACAGCCCATTATTAAAATAGCTGCTAGAAAAGTAATAAAGGGACTCTTGGTGATTGCAAATATAGAAGGTAAACCAATTATTAATAAAAATGATCCAATTCTTTGAAAAAGTATTGTTTTTTCTATTAACCGTTGTCGTAATAATAAAGGTTTGTAATTTTCCTTATCTTGAATTGCATGACCTATTTCATGAGCAACAACAGCAATACTTGTAATACTTTTTTTATTAAGCTTATCTTGGCTAATTCGTACTTTTTTTTCAATTGGGTTATAATGATCAGCATGGTTAATAGACTCAATTAATACGTTCTCCAATTGATTTTCTTTAAGTAATTTAAGACCAAGCTCTTTGCCAGTAAAAGGCATATCTGGAAGGATCTTATTATTTTTTTTAAGAACATGAGTAACCCACATACTAGGAAGAAACAGACTTAAGAAAGGAAGAAAGTAAAAAAATAATTTTAACACTTAAATTTAATCTAGAAAGTATTTTAAAAAAATCAAATAAAATAAATTGTGGCACCAACCAGGAGCAAATTAACTACAAGTACAGAGCAAAATAAAAGAACTATTCTATTAATCAGTGCCACAATATATCAATTATTGATAAATTTAGTCAATTAAGGGGTAAAAATGTGTTAATTATAAGACTTATTTTAAACTAGGTAATATCTTAATTTATTACAATCTTGATACCCCTGCTTATTGGTTTTTTTAGAATTAATAACCATATAACTCTTAATATTTTAATAAATGTATAAAAATTCAGTTTTAATAAAAACAACTAAACTCCTATTCCCTTTTTTATGGCCTAATAATAGAAAAGACTTAAGAATTAGAGTTATTTTTGCTTTATTAAGCATGATACTTGCAAAAGTAGCGAGTGTTTATACACCTCTAATATTAGGAGATGCAGTAGACTCACTTACAGATTTAAGTAGTGGAATAAATTTATTATTATACGTCCCAATAGCGATAATTATTTCTTACGGATTTGTTAGAATTGCTTCCTTTGCCTTTAATGAAATAAGAGATGCATTATTTTCTAAGGTAAGTCAAAATGCAATTAGAAAGGTAAGTTTAAAAATCTTTAAGCATTTACATTTCTTATCATTGGATTTTCATCTTTCTCGACAAACTGGAGGATTAAATAGATATATAGATCGCGGAACTAAAGGAATAGATTTTTTATTACGCTATGTATTATTTAATGTAGTTCCAACTTTTATCGAACTTCTTTTAGTCATAGGTATTTTGCTATCTTTGTATGGTTATGAGTATGCTTTAATTACATTTGTAACAATAAGCATATACATAGTTTTAACCTTCACCATCACACAATGGAGAATTCAATTTCGAAAAGATATGAATACTGCTGATAATGATGCAAGCACTAAAATGATTGATAGTTTACTAAATTTTGAAACAGTAAAATATTTTAATAACGAGGATCATGAATTTAATAGACTCGATGAATCATTAGCAAAATATGAAAATGCCGCTAATAAAAATAGAATGTCTTTATCTCTTTTAAATGTCAGTCAAACATTTGTAATCATGATAGGTATAACTATTATGCTTGTACTTTCTGTTTTTGGAATAAAGAATGGTACAATTTCGGTCGGTGGTTTTGTGGTCATTAACGCTTACATGTTACAGCTTTATCAACCATTAAATTTTCTTGGAACAATTTATAGAGAAATAAGACAGTCTCTTATTGATATGGAAAATATGTTTAATCTGCTTAATGAAAAAAATAATGTTAAAGATAATGGAGAAAATAATTTAGAAAATAATAATTCAGAAATAATTTTTAAAAATATTTCTTTTGGGTATCATCCAGACAGATTAATAATTAAAAATTTGTCCTTTAAGTTAACCAAAGGTAAATCACTAGCCATTGTAGGACCAACAGGTGCCGGTAAATCAACAATCAGTAAATTACTATTTCGTTTTTATGATCCATTAAGTGGAGAAATATTATTTAATAATAAAAATATAAAAGATTACAAGCAACTAGATTTACGCAAAATAATAGGTATTGTTCCTCAAGATACTGTACTCTTTAATGATACTATTTACTATAATATTAGTTATGGCAAACCTGATGCAACTAATGAAGAAATTATAAATGCTGCTAAGATTGCAGGTATTCATGATTTTATCGAAAGTATCCCTGATAGGTATAACACTATTGTAGGTGAAAGAGGTTTAAAGTTATCAGGAGGAGAAAAGCAAAGAGTAGCAATAGCTAGAACAGTATTAAAAAATCCTTCAATTTATTTTTTTGATGAAGCAACATCTGCCCTAGATTCATCAACTGAAAAAGAAATAATTAAAAATCTTGAAACCATATCAAAAAACAAAACTACACTTATTATCGCTCATCGTTTATCGACTATTTCTAAAGCTGATAATATCATTGTTATTGATCATGGAAAGATAGTAGAAAGTGGGAACCATCAAAAATTATTAGATGAAAATGGATTATATGCAGATATGTGGAATAAACAAAAACATTTATCTTAATTTAAGAATTAATATTTACTTTAGCCCTTACTATTTCTTTATCTAGTTTTAGTTCTCTTATAGTGATTATAATAATACCAATAAATATGATTACAGCTCCTATCCAGGTATAAAGATCTGGGGACTCATCAAATAAGAAATACCCATAAAATGATGCGACTATTAAACTAATAAATGAAAAGGGTTGTGTCATCGATACATCCACAAGTTTGAATGCATGATTTATAGATATATGAGATACCGTTCCTACAAAAGCTGCTAGAGATAAATAAATGATACTATTGGTAGTTGGTGTTTGCCAAAAAATAATAGCTGTAATTAATGTTAAAAGAGTCATGAACGTATACATGTAAACAAGTATAGTTATGGAATTATCCTTATTAGTAAGTTGTTTGGTTAATATGATAATAACTGACCAAAAAAAACTAGCCACTAATACCATTTGAATACCTAAAGATACTTCAATAATTCCAGGACGTAAAATAATTAACATGCCTATAAAACCAATAAATAAAGCACTAATTCTATATATTCTTATATTTTCTTTTAAAAATATCACAGCCAAAATAGTTACAAAAAAAGGAACTAAAAAATTTAAAGCAGATATTTTTTCATAGGGAACGAGCATCAATGCAGAAAAAGTTAAAAGCATAGCAGGATAATTTAAAAGAGATCTTATTATATGTAATAAAATATTAGATGTTTTATAAACCTTAAATCTTGTTTTTAAAATATATGGAAAAATAAATATAAAACCAATTAAGAAACGAAAAAAAGCGGCAATATAAATACTTACATCATTCTGTGCTAATTTAATCAAGACTCCCATTGTGCTACCGGCAAATATAGAGATGAGTATTAATAGAATAGCTAAAAAATTTTTAGACATAATTTAGAATTATAAATTTATAATATTAATAAACTCTAATAGTATTGGTAAAAATTACAATATATGCCATTTAAGCAACGACATATGATATTTAAGCATATAAATTAATTTATGATAATTTCTTTTGGAGTTTCGTCTATTTGTCTATGATGATCCCAGGTATCTCCCTGTGTCCCAGATCCAAATCTTGCTGACTTATTAGTATAAGGGAGTTTATAAAAAATTGAATTTAAGTATTTTTCCATTTTTGGTAGTTGAATAAAATTATTATAAAATTTAGAAATATTGGGATAGCCTAATTCATTAAAAATATTTTTTATATTTTTATCGTTAACAAAATTATAATATTTTAAAAATTCTACATAAAAATCTAGAATATCAAAAAGGTTAAAATCTGGTATAGTTATTTCATTATTGATTAAAAAATAATTTTCATTGTTCTGATTTTCTTTCATCCAATTTTCAAACTTCTGAATTTTACCAACATTGTTATTTTGAAAAGCTCTAGTAAAAACATCTTTCGCTGCTTCATTTTCTAAATCTTTATTCTTAAAATGAGTATAAGCAAAAGAAGTTATAACGTTTCGCAAATCATTAGTCTCCAATAATAGTTGTTCGCATTGACTTACATCAACTTCATTTTTCCCAAACATATTAAATTTTCTTCCAAGAAAAGATAGACAAGCATTAGATTGTGATATTAATAATTCAGTTCCATCTGAATTAGTTAACTCGATATATGGTAAATTAATTAAACTGTTTCTTTTTTTTAAATTAATTTTATCCTCTTCATGCCACTCACTTCCATCATAAGTTAAACTATCATCTTTCATAATTGGAAGTAGTCTATAGTTTTTTGCTTTTAATGAATAACCTGAGTATAAAACAACCATCCTACAAACAGACCCTAAACCTTTTGT
>Ga0209631_10007749_pt1 | contig 10636 bp, 8 predicted proteins | sample COG_08_FD_184752 | JGI IMG/M metagenome (GOLD analysis project Ga0209631, IMG submission 184752) | Pelagic Microbial community sample from North Sea - COGITO 998_met_08 (SPAdes) (version 2) | ecosystem: Environmental > Aquatic > Marine > Neritic zone/Coastal water | place: Helgoland, sampling...
CTTAAACACACCATTCGATGACTCGCCATTCAAGTCAGAGAAATACTTCTCAAGATTATCTTTGATGCTGTCTTGTATACCCCTTTGCTTCATATTGAATACAAAAAATTTTGAAATTTTGAATATTGCTCAGAGTGATCTGTCACCCTGTTAATGCTTGGCCAAAAGGCAAAGCCTTTTTCACGGTCAAGGTGCATAGAATACCAAAAAATATGCTTTCTGGAAAGCTGTGTACCCATTTTATGTCCATAAAATTCATGAATCTGCTTAATGTGCTTTAATATTTGAGGTATTTTCTTTTCAAGAGAAGGCTCCTCTGCGTTGCTTCCATCGGTTAGAAACTCATTGATCTGGTTTATCAGCCATGGATTTCCTTGAGTAGCTCTTCCTAACATTACAGCATCGGCTCCAGTGAAGTTAAGGACATCTCTTGCTTTTTCTGGAGAGTCAATATCACCATTTGCAACAACTGGAATCGATACTTGATTTACAATTTTTTTAATTGTTGTAAATTCAGCACTTCCCTTAAACTTCTGCGTTCTAGTTCGTCCGTGAATTGCAATCATTTGGATGCCATTATCTTCTGCAATCTTAGCAATCATTGGTGCGTTCTTATGGTCATCATCCCAGCCTGTCCTCATTTTCAGAGTAACAGGAACATCTACAGATTTGACGACATTTTTAATAATATCTTCAACTAATTTTTCATTTTGCATGAGGGCAGATCCAGCTGCTTTGTTGCAAACTTTTTTTGCCGGACAGCCCATATTGATATCAACAATGTCCGCTCCAAATTCAAGTGCTTTTATTGCAGATTCAGCAAGTTCATCTGCTTCTGAGCCAGCTATCTGAACACTAATTGGAGATTTCTCAGAGCTAAAGTCTAGGCGATGCTTTGATTTATTTGAGTTCATCAAATGACTTTGAATAACAACCATTTCTGAAGTAGTCAGCCCAGCCCCTTGTTCTCTACAAATCATTCTGAATGGTTTATCGCTCGTACCTGCCATTGGCGCAAGCAGAACCTTTGAATGGAGTTTGTATTTTCCAATATTCACTAATTTATAATTTTTTTGATTGCTTTTCGGCTTTCTTTTTTAGTCTTTTTTGCTTAAGTTTCGATAAATGATCGACAAAAAGTATTCCATTAAGGTGATCCATTTCATGTTGAATACAGACTGCTAGTGTTTCATCTGCATCAATCTCAAAAGGCTGTCCAAGTTCATTCAAGGCACTAACCTTAATTTCATTAGACCTTTTAACGTTTTCATAGTAATTAGGAACAGATAGGCATCCTTCCTCATATTCAATCTCTCCACTTTTTTCTATAATTTCTGGATTGATAAGGCATAGCGGTTCATTACACTCCTCTGATACGTCTATCACGATGAGTCTTTGATGAAAATCAACCTGCGTGGCAGCAAGTCCGATTCCTGGAGCAGCGTACATTGTTTCAAACATGTCTTTGACTTGTTTTTTTATCTCACTATTAACCTCTTGAACGGGTTTGGCAATTGTTCTTAAGCGTTTATCGGGATATTTTAAGATTTCTAATATCATGATTTAGTAATTACAGTATTTCCTGTTTCTTTTAATTGGTTTGGATAGTCTTGATTAAAGTGCAGTCCTCTACTTTCTTTTCTAGACAGCGCAGATTCTACAATAATTTTAGATGTTTGAGCCAAATTTCTTAGTTCTATCAAATCTTCTGTTACTGTGTAAACTTGATAGTACTCATCAACCTCTTTATTTATTTGTTTAATCTTTTGGTAGGCTGATTTAAGACGGTTATTACTTCGAACAATGCCAACAAAATTCCACATTATGAGCCTAATTTCATGCCATAAATGGGCTATCACGACTTTTTCTTTAGATGGTGCTACTCTTGAGTCATCCCACTTAGGAATAGCGTGAGGAATTTTATCAAGTGTGGCTTCGTTGATATCTTGAGCACAAGATTTTGCAAAAACTATACACTCAAGCAATGAATTGCTGGCCATTCTGTTTGCCCCATGAACACCTGTGTGAGCAACTTCACCAACAGCATAAAGATTATCTATATTGCTTCGGGCATCTATGTTTGTATCTACTCCGCCGCATGTATAGTGAGCAGCTGGAACAACTGGGAGCGCCTCTTTAGATATATCAATACCAAGCTCACTACAGCGCTTAGTAATTGTAGGAAAGCGAGATTTTATCCATTTTGCCTCTTTAAAGGAGAAGTCAAGATAAACACAATCAAACCCATGCACTTTCATTTCATTATCAATCGCTCTAGCGACGATATCTCTAGGCGCAAGTTCAAGTCGGTCATCGTATTTATGCATGAATTCTTGACCGTCAGGTAGAAGAAGTTTTGCCCCTTCACCTCTGAGAGTTTCAGAGATTAAGAAAGATTTTGCATGCGGATGAAATAGGCATGTGGGATGAAATTGAGTAAATTCCATATTAGTTATTTTGCATCCAGCCCTATATGCCATAGCAATACCGTCTCCGGTGGAAGTATCTGGATTGGACGTATAAAGATAGGATTTTGAGGCACCCCCTGTAGCCAAAATAGTTTTCTTTGAGCTAAATGTTAGTACCTCTTTAGAGTTTTTATCTAGGACATATGCGCCATAAGATTTATTTTCTTTAACTACTAGATCAACCGCGACATATTCTTCGAACAATTTAATATTTTTATGCTTCTTTGCTTGCGCTAGAAGATTAACTTGAATGGACTGACCAGTTTTATCTGCGACATGTGCAACCCTATTGGAACTGTGCCCACCTTCAGTAGTTAGGTCATACTTATTATCAATGTTCGAAAATTTAACGCCAGTTTTCTCTAAATCATGGATTGCCTGAGGGGCTTGTTCAACCATAAACCTAATGCTTGCTTCATTTCCTAGGTTAAATCCAGTATTGATAGTATCAGTTATATGTGACTCAAAATTATCATCTGGATCCAATACAGCAGAGATCCCACCTTGAGCATAATAAGATGAACCTTCAAGTATTTTATCTTTTGCAATTACTGCAATTGATAGGTTATCAGAGAGTTGAATTGCACTCATCAAACCTGCTGCTCCTGAGCCAATAATTAAAACATCAAATTGATAATCGATAGACATAATAAATTGTTACAAAAAGACACAAAATAAAAATATATAAAATTTATTTTTATATATAATTTCCCGCAAGTTAAAAACTACTATATTTAACTTATTTCTCCTTTTAATAGTAGACTAACCCCGCACTCTTATTCGATGCGGGGTTTTTTATTTTATAAGACTTTCTTGCTCATTCTTGGTTTAAAAATTAATAGCAATTTTGGGAGCAAAGTGAGATTAACGATAACTGCACTCAGCATTGCTATTGCCATAAAGATTCCAAAATATATACTTGGAATGAAATTTGATAGAATTAGGACTAGAAATCCAATTGCAACAGTTGTTGCGGTATAAAACATAGACACGCCGATCGAGTTATGAGCCCGATACATCGACATTATAAAGTCGCCATCCAATAATAACTCAGCTTTAAATCTGCTGATATAGTGAATAGCATTATCGATTCCAATCCCGATTGCTATTGCTGCTATTGTAATGGTCATAATATCCAGTGGTATTCCCGCAAAGCCCATCACCCCAAGGATTATGAGAGATGGAAGAATATTTGGAATGACAGCGATAAGAGCAATAGATATAGATCTAAATACAATTAAAAAGAGAACAAAAATAATAGTAAAGACAGTAAATATAGTTTGTATTTGTGATGAAAATAAACTCTGAAGCAGATTGTTGTAAAGTGAAAAGGTCCCAGTGAAATAAAAATCATCTTCATCAAAGTAAAAATCTTCGACCAATGATTTCTTGATGTCCAAAATTAGTTCATTTCTTTTAAGATCAGAAGTTGTTTCCTTCACCCTAGCAACAATTCGTATTTGATCTGTCTCGTCCGAAATGTGCGGTCTTAAAACTTGAGATTTAGCAAAATCTGGCATATTATTTTTACCCAAAATGAGTAAAAAGCCATTAGGTGCTTTTCCATCATTAGATTCTTTAAGAACTTGCATGAAGGTATCAATTGAGAGAACTTTTCCAACGCTAGGAATCTTATCAAGATAGTTATGAACTTCATGAAATTCTTCTCTTAAGCCAGCATCAGCCCAATAAGCACTTGCAAAATCATTGAACACAATTTCAAGTGGAATAGTCCCGCCTAGCTCCTTATCTATAAAATTGAGACCTTGATATATTTCGGTATTTTTTTTGAAATAGTTTATAAAGCTATTTTCAACAGAGAGCTTACTCAAGCCAAAGATTGAAACTAGAGCAATAATCAAAAAGCCCAATAATATAGACTGACCTTTTTTATCTGATAATAATGCAAGCTTTTGAAGTATTAAATTTTTCTTATATTCTCTTAAAGGTTTAGGCTTTTTTAGTAACATCATAACTATTGCAAAGCCTATAAATGACAATATAAATGCAACCGTGACGCCAATACTCATCATTAGGCCGAAGTCAATGACAGGCTGAACTTGACTTGCAGTTAGTGAGGCGAAAGCTGCTATTGTGGTGATAACAGTGTATAGACATGGCCTGACCATTTGATTTAAGGTTTGGCGAATGGTCTCTGAATTATTTTGTTCAAGATGTTGACTTGAAATTTCTCTATACCGAACAACTAAATGGATTATTACCGACAAAGTCATAACGAGTAACAGTGAGAAAAAATTGGCTGAAATGACTGTCACCTTCCATCCAATGGAGCTAATGAGTCCAGTCATAAATAAAGCGCCAATGATGCTAATAGTTATTGGAATAAGAACCCATCTTATTTGACGAAATAAAATGGTTAGCATAATTGACATTGTTAGAATGACTGCAAGACTAAATACAACTAAATCACTTTTGATGAAGTCAATAACATCATTTCTAATCATCGGCACTCCGCCTAGATAAAGTGATGCATTGTCTCGATATGCATCCATTGTCATGCGGATATTCTTTATTAGTATCTCTAAAAGCTCGTCATCAATTAATATTCTTGGATCATCAGTTGCTAGAGGTATCAGTAGGGCGGTAGTTTTAAGATCTTCACTGACTAGATTGTTTGCATAAAGCGGACTATTTTTAAACTCCTTTGCTATGAGGCTCCGATCTGCTTTACCATTCTCAATTGTATAAACATCACTAACAAGTTCAACTAACGATAGTGGCGGTGATTGAAAAAGGGACACATCTAGAATGGAGGTTACCGAGCTTACCCCCTCTAACTCTAATAAATCATCTCTCAGAGATCTTAATGAAGTTAAGTGATCTTTGGATAGGACAGTTCCATTGTTAACGGAATAACTTATTACTAAAGATTCATCTGACCCAAAGGTCTCTTGGGTTGCAAAGTAAAGTTCAAGATTGTTGTCACCCTCCAGAGATAATGATTCTGAAGATGCATCAAGAGAAAAGTTTTGGATCTGTATAGCTGACGTACAAACAATGATTAAAAAAGCTATTAATGACCAAACTGGCTTTCTAATTATAAAATTTAAAATTGAATTAAGCATGCATGCCTATTTCAAATTTAAAAAGAGAATTGTTCGACTGGTTCATGACCCTTCAAATATTCAAGGTGCGTTTCAAATAGAGATTTGGTATGCCAATTCATTTTGGTTGTTCTAGTAACCAGAGAGGCATGCATATGATTTTTTGATCCTACAACAATAAATAACTTGCCACCTAGCTTAAGAAGTTTTTTTAAATCTTCCTCAATTATTGGAAGTGCAGACGTTATTACAATGACATCAAACTGCTCTTCGTGAAAATTTGAACACTTAAAATCATCATTGATAAGATCAACATTCTTGAGCTTTAATTTTTTTATATTTGCTTTTGCAAGCTCATGTAGCTCTTGCTCAATTTCAACAGATTTAACTGATTTAGATAAATTTGCAAGAACCGAGGTAAGGTAGCCGCTTCCTGTTCCAACTTCAAGAACCTCTTCTTCTCCCTGAAGGTTAAGGCTATCTAATATCCTACCCTCAATTTTAGGGGACAGCATTCTATCAACTGCACTAAGTGGTATTTCTATATCTGCAAATACAAGCTTTTGATATTCTTCAGGTACAAAATTTTCTCGAGGAACTTCTGCCAGAGCTTTGTTAGCCCTCTCATTGAGGCCACCCCAAGGCCTAATTTGTTGCTCAATAACGTTTTTTCTTGCTTGTTTAATATCCATATAGCACCTATTTTCTCTTCCTTGGAGGCATCAAATCAGTAATTGTTCCTTCAGCCATTTCTGCTGCAAATGCGGTAGTTTCTGATAAAGTAGGGTGGGCGTGAATAGTCAATGCAATATCACTCATATCACAGCCCATCTCAATTGCTAGACTTGCCTCTGATATTAAATCACCTGCATTGGTGCCACAAATTCCCATGCCCAGAATCTTACCCGATTTAGTATCAAATAGCGCTTTAGATACTCCCTCACTTCTTCCAATACTTAGACTTCTACCTGATGCTGCCCAAGGGAAAACACCTTTCTCGTAATCAACACCCTTCTCCTTCAACTCTTTCTCAGTTTTCCCTGTCCAAGCAACCTCAGGGTCTGTATATGCAACCGATGGAATAGTTAGCACATCAAAGCCTGATTTCTCGCCACAGATGACTTCTGCAGCAACTTTAGCTTCATGAACTGCCTTATGGGCGAGCATAGGCTGGCCAACCACATCACCTATTGCAAAAATGTTTTCGACATTTGTTTTCATTTGTCTATCAGTTTCAATGAACCCGCTTTCATTTACATGCACACCAGCCTTATCTGCATCAACTAAGTTTCCATTAGGGGTCCTTCCAACAGCTACTAGGACTTTATCAAAGGTGTCATTTTTTGGAGCATCCTTTCCTTCAAATTCTACTTTGATTCCTTTTTTTAGAGCGCTCATCGAAGTGACTTTAGTGTTTAAAAAGACATTGGCATAGTTTTTCTTGGCTTTCTTAAAAAGAGGGCTAACAATATCTTTATCAGCTGCTGGAATAATTTGACCACCAAGCTCAACAATTGTAATTTCACTGCCAAGAGCATCGTAAATTGTTGCCATCTCAAGGCCAATTATTCCACCTCCAACTACCAGCATTCTTTTCGGAATATCATCTAGAAGGAGTGCATCAGTCGAGTCCATAACACGTTTGTCCTCAAATGGAAACATTGGAAACTTTGTAACTCTAGAGCCTACAGCGATGACGCATTGCTCAAATTCAATAACTTCGTTTGAATCATCAAGGACTACTTGATTTTTTGAAATAAATTTTGCATAACCATTAATGACATTTACTTTTCTAGCTTTTGCAAGTGCCTGAATTCCACCTGTAAGTTTTTGAACAATACTGTCTTTATTTTTTTTAACGCCTTCGAGATTAATTTTTGGCTTTGAAAAAGTTACACCTAGATCACTTGCATGCTTAGACTCATTGATAACTTCTGCTGTATGCAAAAGTGATTTAGATGGAATACATCCAACATTTAAACAGACCCCTCCTAAAGATGGATGGCGTTCGATAAGGGTAACATTTTTGCCTAAGTCAGCTGCTCTAAATGCTGCCGTGTAGCCTCCAGGTCCAGAACCAATAACCAAAACTTGAGTTTTAATCATAACAACATCTCCATAATATTACTTAAGACCTGATTTAATTCTGCCATAAATCTTGCACCTTCAGCCCCATCTATTACTCTGTGGTCATATGACAAGGCAAGAGGAATCATAGATGTAGGTTCAAAAGTTGATCCATTCCAAATAGGCTTAATTTGTGTTCTTGAGACGCCTAAAATTGCAACTTCTGGTGCATTAATAATTGGCGTGAACTGTGTTCCGCCAATGCCACCTAAACTTGAGATTGTAAAGCCTGCGCCTTTCATTTCACTCGAATCAAGTTTTCCTTCTCTCGCTCTTAATGATACTTCTGCGAGCTCTTCAGATAGTTCCATTAGGGATTTTTTCCCGACATCTTTAATTACAGGAACAAGAAGACCATTTGGAGTATCTACTGCAATTCCAAGATTGAAGTATTTTTTTAATATAAGGTTCTCTGCATTTTCATCTAGTGATGCATTAAAGTTTGGGTGACGCTTTAAGACCTGAACCACAGCCTTCATAATAAAAACAAGAGGGCTCAACTTAATATTTTTTTCTTTTTGATGTTTTCGAAATTTTTCTAGCTGTTCAATATTTACCTCATCAAATTGAGTCACATGAGGAATAGTACTCCAGCATTTCGATAGATGCTTTCCAGAAAGTTTTTTAATTCTAGATAAAGGAATGACTTCCACTTCTTCAACCACAGTCCCATTCTCAAGAAGAGTTTTAACGTGAGATTTAAGGTCTTCATCAAGTATTCTGCCTTTCTTTCCTGTTCCCTTTATTCCAGAAAGACTGACACCAAGCTCTCTGGCTAATTTTCTGATAGATGGGGATGCATGAAAGTTTGAATCAGGATTTAATGAAATTTCTTCTTTAAAAGTTTCATTTTTTTCATCTATATTAGTAACAACTTCTGAGGCAACATCTTTTTTAGCCTGATCAACTGGCTGAGCAGATTCAGGAGTCTCTTCAAGGCTTTCAGCACTTTCTGATTCGCTCTCAAGAGTCAAAATGAGATCGCCTTTTGCTACCTTATCTCCTACTTTAACGGAGAGGGCGGTAACCTTTCCAGCAAACGGGGCTGGGATTTCCATCGTAGCTTTATCCGTCTCAAGCGTAATGATGCTGTCATTTTCATTAACAGTATCTCCAACTTTTACAAGAACTTCGATAATATCTACTGCATCAAAATCACCTATATCGGGCAACTCTACGTTTTTTTGAGTAGGCATATGGACTAATTAAATAGCTTTAAATTTGAACCAAGTAATTATCCCAAATTTAATGTGAGAAAGGCGGTTAATGTTAAAATTTATTTGAAAAGAAAAACCCTTATTTGTTTTTATTGTTATCATGATTCTTTTATCAATACTTATATCAAAGACAACATGACTCTTGCACTTTCAACCGATTATTTAGCAAAAACTTATTCTAATAATCTTGAGGCGCTTAAGGGAATAAATTTAAGTGTTGAACAGGGAGATTTTTTTGCTTTGCTTGGCTCTAATGGCGCTGGCAAAACAACTGCAATTGGCATTATTTCAGGATTACTAAAGAGCACATCGGGTGAGGTTGAAATCAATGGTTTGAATCAAAAAAATCACTCTAATGAGGTAAAGAAAATGGTTGGATTGATGCCTCAAGAGTTTAACTTTAATCCCCATGAGCCAAATATTGAAATTCTTATCAATCAGGCTGGGTACTTTGGCATTCCAAGAAAAGAAGCTAAAATTCAAGCTGAGGTTTTATTAAAAAAAATGGAGCTTTGGGACAGGCGCTTTGATGTTGCTCAATCATTGTCTGGTGGAATGAAGAGGCGATTAATGCTCGCACGAGCCTTAATCCATAAGCCCAAAATTTTGATACTCGATGAGCCAACTGCAGGAGTAGATGTCGAAATTCGTCAGTCTATGTGGAAATACCTTACTCAGTTAAATAATGAAGGTATGACGATCATTTTAACAACTCACTATCTAGAAGAAGCAGAATCTCTATGCAGAAATATTGCTATCCTTAATAATGGCGAGATAGTGGAACAGTCAAATATGAAGAAGCTTCTTGCTAGAGCAAAAAGACAGGTCATTATTATTGATACTATTGAGAAAATATCAGGACAGATTGAGATAAGCGATTGTGACTGTGAGGTCATTGATGAGAATACTTTGCAGGTTTCTCAAGGAGAGGGTGTCTCTATTTCTGATGTGGTAGCATCTTTGTCAGAACAAAATATTCAGGTCTCTCATCTCAGGAGTTCGCAAAATAGACTAGAAGCACTTTTCTTATCACTTACCACTTAAACTAATATGTGGATTGCATACAAAACGATTGTCATTAAGGAGATACTGAGGTTCGTTAGAATTTGGGTGCAAACAATCGTTCCACCAGTGATAACCACTTCACTATACTTGCTGATTTTTGGTGGTTTGATGGGCAGTAGGATAGGTCAGATGCAGGGTATAGAGTATATAGATTTCATCGTACCTGGAATTATTTTAATGACAGTAATTATGCAGTCTTATGCTAATACCGTTTCTTCTTTTTTTATGACCAAATATAATAACAGCTTTGAAGAGCTGCTTGTCTCAACAACGCCTAATTGGATTATTCTTCTAGGATTTGTTAGTGGAGGAATAGCTAGAGGTTTTTGTGTTGGACTAGCTGTAACTTTTACGATTTCTTTTTTTGTCGAAATTAAAGCCTTTAGTCTTTTAATTATTACAGTAACTTTTTTCTTAACATCAATTATGTTCGCATTGGCAGGATTTATAAATGCGGTTTTTGCTAGAACTTTTGATGATATTTCAATAATTCCAAACTTTGTTCTTTTACCGCTAACTTATTTGAGTGGAATGTTTTACAGTATTGATATTTTGCCAAGTTTTTGGCGAGCATTGTCAGCATTTAACCCAATTTATTACATGATGGATGCATTTAGATTAGGCTTTCTAGGTATAGGCTCTGTAGAATTATGGAAAGCTTTTTTAGTGCCTATTTCAATGATAATTGTATTGA
>Ga0209631_10007751_pt1 | contig 10635 bp, 6 predicted proteins | sample COG_08_FD_184752 | JGI IMG/M metagenome (GOLD analysis project Ga0209631, IMG submission 184752) | Pelagic Microbial community sample from North Sea - COGITO 998_met_08 (SPAdes) (version 2) | ecosystem: Environmental > Aquatic > Marine > Neritic zone/Coastal water | place: Helgoland, sampling...
GTCGCCTCGGTCAGCCGCCCGAGTCGCTCCGGGACCCGAAAAGGGTCACGCGCTGTGCCAGGCGCGCCCTTCCAAGGCCTTCTTATGATGGAGGTTTTTGCGGACGCTATTGCTTGGAGGTTGCCGACGAGAGGTAAAAAAGCGGCGAAAAGGGAATCGCACTTTCTGGGTTTGGAAATTGCACTCAACGACTTTTCGGCAATCCATCGGACAAATTATCATGATCCCATTCCCAATTTGTGGCGCAAATTCGCCTGACCAAATACCCGCACCATTTTAGGGCGTAAACCCTGGAATATCAAATTACTGCGCCGGGTCAATTTTTCGGCGGTTCGTGATGGAGCATTCGTGTAGGAGTGGAATTCGTGAACCCGGGTTAAGAAAAGAACAGTTGGGCAGTCACGTTGATGCCGTTTTTGTCTAGATTTTGCACGTTGTCGCGCGGATTTTGGCTTTTTTTCACACACCCGCGTGTGCGTCACGTAACTTTCACAGAGAGTCTCACAGTCTTCGTCGTCAATCACAAACCGTCGTATTCCGATAGTACCTCCCCGACTGACATCACTTCCCCGGCGTCTCGCCGTCCCCACCACCCCCACCTCCCGGGGTCGCGCCGGCCACGTCCAGCCTCGGGCCCTTGGGCAGCGCTCGGCTCGCATCCTTGAACACGAACCCGAGCTCGATCCACTTCTTGTTGAACTCCTCCTCCACCATCTTACCCATGGTCGCCGCGTCCGACCCCGGGGGGTTGTACGACGCGCAGTTGTCAAACACCAGCCGGACGTCATCCTCGAACAAATGCACCTTATCCCACCCGTACGTCCCACCGCTCACCCGCCGGGCCACCGTCCCGAGGTCCATCGGCGTCTTCACGACGTCGAAGTAATCCGGAATGTTCAGCGCCGCCGGATCCACGGGCTGCGCGAAGATGTAGTAGAACCTGTGCCTGGCCAGCGCGTTGACCACCTTCTCCAACCGCCCCTTCAAGTCGTCCGCCAATATCTCCTGCTCGTCGTCGAACCGCGCCTCGAGCCACAGCCTGGTGCCAGCCTTGAGCTTACTCCGAAGTTTCAGCCCTTGCAGGTACCAGCTGTTGAGGGAAACGAGGGTGTTACCGTGGATGCGCATCTTGTGCCCGATGTCGAACGGGGTCTCGTCCTCGTGCGTGAAGTACGCGCTGCCGAGCTCGGTCTCCACCCACACGCCCTTCGCGGCACCGCGGCCCATGACCTCGTTCAAAGAAGCGCGTCCCAACCCTCTGGTATCGCGGCCGTGCGTTCTTGAAAAACCGTTGGCGTAGTCATCCGTTTCTTTGTCCAAACTTTCATCGTCGTCCGAGTGCACCGGCGGCCCGCGGGCTCGTTCATTGCTCGGGCCGTCGTCGGGGGAGTCGTTGGGGGATGTGTGCCTCCCATTGGGCGAAGAAGACGCGCGAGCTCCTCGGCCGCGACCTCGACCCCGGCCGCGACCTCGACCTCGACCGCGACCGCCACCCCGACCGCCCCGCGCTTGTCCGCCGCCGCCTTCAGCGCCCGCTCCGGCTCCCTCCCGGCTTTCAGGAACTTCGATGAGACCCCGGAGCTGCTCCTCGCTCATCGGCGGCGTCTCGTGCGTCATGCGCAGGCGCGCCTTCATCTCCGGCGACAGACCCGCGTTGGACGCGGTGATGGAACGCAGCGAACTCACGATTCGATCCTCCGACGCCTTCGCCGCCCGCGCCTCTCGCCTCGCCTCCCTCAGCGCCTCCTCCAAACCCTTTCGCACCTGAACCTCACTCTCCAGCGCGTCGCGTGCGTCCCGAAGCTCAGCGGTGAGCCGCGCGTACCGCGGCATCAACGCCTTGAACCGCGCGGCGACGTCCATGGAGAACCAGTCGTCCCCGTCCATCGGGTCCGGTTCGTCTAAGACGGTGGCGCCGAGTGAAATCGCGCTTCGCTCGTTGCTCCGCTTCATCGCCGCGGACGGCCTGCCGGTGCTGGGGTAGATCACGGCCGGCGTCGGCTTGCCTGGGGGTGCGACGGCGTCGGTTTGGGGTGCGGCGGGGGGCGGCGCGGGGGGTGCGGCAGCGCCCCCCTCGCGCACCGCTCGCTGCGCCTGCTGGTACTGCAGGTGGAGATGGGTCGGAACCTTCAGCGCGACGGGCTGCGTCGGTTGGTGGTGCGGCCGCGCGGGCTGCTCCTCGCGCGGTCGCTTAGCGACGCGCTCCTCCCTCGGTACCTGCGCCGGTGCTCGCGCCGCGGCGGCTATGCGCGCGTAGTCGGCGTCCAACGCGGCTCGCTCCTCCGCCTCCTCCTTCTCCTTCTGCGCCTTCAGCGCCTGCTCTAAGAGCGCGTGCTGGTGCTGCGACGTGATGAGCTGGTTCGCGAAGGCGGCCTGCTTCGAAGGTGTCATACCTTGCGTGTTCAGACCTTGCGCCAGACCCGCGGCGTTCATCTGCCCGAGGGCGCCGTTCATCTGCGACGCGCCGGTGAGTTGCGCGAGTTGCGCCTGCGTGATGTTCGATCCGCCGCCGAGCTGTGACAATAGGCGTTGTTGCTGCTGCATGGCGTGCAGTTTTTGTAACGACTGCTGCTGCTGCAGTTGTTGCAGGTGCTGCAGCTGTTGGAGTTGTTGCAGGTGCTGGTACTGCGCGAGGTCCCCCACGCTCGCGGTCGCCATCTGCGGTTGAATCTGCTGCTGCTGCTGAACCTGAACGCCGGCCATCTGTTGATGCTGCTGCTGCTGTTGCTGCATTACGGATGGCATGGGCGCGATCGCCCTCTCTTTCCCGGGCACCGAAGCCTTGAGCTGAACGGATTCCCTCACCGGTTGGGAGGGAGGCGCCATGGGAGGAGGTGCCACAGGAGGAGGTGCCACGGGAGGAGGTGCCACAGGAGCCGGCTGGATCGGATCCTCCGGCGCGGGGACGGGCGCGGGAGCGACGGGAACATCGTTCGCGACGGCCACTGTCTCGACGTGCGCACCGATCGATGCGATCGATATGGACGCCGGCGCCGCCTCCACCTGCGGCTCGGGCTCGGCGATGGGTGTCGGCACAGCGGTCACCGGCTCTGAGCTCATGTCCACGGCGGGCGCGGGCGCGTCCATCGCCTCGACGCCCGGCGCGTCGTTAATGGGATCTCAGGGAAGTACCTGTGGAAGGAGAGATGCGGTGGTGCGTTGAGCGGTCAGCGCATCGCACATGGGTGTCGGGGACGGGACACTGGTGTGAGGGCGGCATCGGGGATGAAGAATCCCGCCAAAACGTTCGCGCAGATTGGCCTGCCCGAGCGCGCGCCGGGACGGTTCGGGCGCGTCTTTGGCATCAGAAAGGCGGGGTCCGGCCTCGATACGGTAGATGCAGGCGGTTCCCCGCGCGATCGCGCCGCGCTGACGTCCGCACGATCCCGGACGTCACCTCACGCGTCCATCTCAGTCGATGTCTCGTTATTTCATCTCCAACGAGGAAACAGAGATTGATAATTGCTGGGGGGTTGTGCACGTACCGTCCTCCCGCGATCGAGACACACCGCCGCGAACGACGACGCGGTCCGGATTTTAGAGCCGGTCGATACTATCCGCGAAGTGCGCGAGAGTTCGCGACGTGCGGTGGTTCACGCGCGCCTCCTCGGTGCGTCCCACCGACGAGGCTGTTCAAGTCAAAACAGAAGAGGGTTCGGAAGGGAGACGACACTGGCTCCAGATGGATCCAGACCTTGAGTTATAACTCACGAAATGGAGGAGACACTTTTGACACTTTTTGCAGACTGTCAACTCGTCTCTCGTATCTTTTCACCGCGCTGCCTGTGCGTCGCACGTTGCTTCGGGAAAAATCTGGGGCGCCCTTTCGGTTGCGTGGGTGCCCTTGGAAGTTTACAACGCACACGCGCGACCTCACCGTCGTCGCTCGTCGCTCGCCCTCGGCCGTGCGCGGGGTGAACACGCGGGTTCGTATCCTTCGGGTGAAGGTTCGAACGGCGGGAAGGCGCGCGGGTGACGCGGGACCGGCGGGTGGTGAGCGAGAGGCGCGGGGGGGCAACCATCGGTGATTGTATAGCCGCCGGTTGGAGGGGTTAAGCGCGAATTCGCCCCCAGAGTGGCAGTAGTACGGGGCGCGTGCCATGTGGCGCTTCGCGAAGAGGTTCGCGGTGAAGGCGGCTCGATCCACGGGACGGAACACCGCCGCGACGGCTCGATCGGGTCCCGCGCAGGTTGTCGCAGAGGAAAAGGCGACGCGCGCGGCGAAAGATCAGTGCCGCGCGCGGAGCACGCAAACCTGCGAAGGGCTCGTGCAACTCCGGGCGCGATGGGAAGTCGAGGCGGCGGCGAACGCCCGGCGTAAGTGGGGCGCCGAGCCCGGCGACGACGCCACGCGCGTCGCCATCGACATGGTCAAAGCCCTGAGGCACGCGGGATGCGGATGGACCGACATCGCAACGCATCCCGCGGTGCGGCGCGAGATCGGGCATGCGATTAACGCCGCGTGGACCAACGGAGCGTCGTTTTCGGGCATCACAGCCGGCGTCCGCGCGGCTCAAGGCGGGGTCCGGGAACTCGTCGGGCCGACGTTCGCGCTGAGGCACGCGGGTGGGTCGTGGCGCGACGTCGTGTCGCACCCGGCGTCTAAACTGTTACCGTACGCCAACCGCGTTCTCGGGCCGCTTCGAGCGGAGTGCGGCGCCAAACTCGAGCCGTTCGTGAGCTCATTCGCCAAACGATCGGCATCCACGGCCCGTCGCAAGCCCGGCAGTTCGCGCCAGTTCCCGGCCGTCAAGCACCACTACGAGCTGCTTGAGTCTACCCCGGTATCCTCCGCGGATGCGCTGAGGCACGCGGGCGCCAGCTGGATCGACGTGGTGACTCACCACGCGTTTCGAAGCTGCTTCACCAACCGGGCCAAGGCGGCGACGTACGCGGCGTACCTCGCCACGTTCGTCCGGCACCCGTTCCCGACCGCGCTGGTGACGTCCGTGGGGAAGTGCGTGGCGTCGGACATCGCGGTGCAGACGCTTCTGGAAGGTAAGCGGCTTGACGAGGTTGACAAGCGACGGGTGTTTTGTTTCTTCGCGTTGGGACTCACCTACGTGGGCGCGTTTCAGTACGGACTGTACAATCGCTTAATGAAACCCGCGGGGGATTTCCTGACGAAACGCGCGGGGGTGAGCGCGAGTGTGGCGACGATGGTTGTGATTGACCAGTTCGTGGTGTGCCCCGTCATCTACCTCCCAACGTTTTTCGGTTTAAAATCGTTTGCGAATGGGGAGTGTGGGGTGACGGAGGTTCCCGGCAAGATCGCGGATAAGATGACGGTGACGGAGTACGACGCCGGGGAGTGGATGACGATGACGGCGATGTGGGCGTACTGGATGCCGGCGCAGGCGATCAACTTCTGGATCGTCCCGCGGCACCTGACGATCCCGTTCATGAACCTGCTGGGCTTTGGCTGGAACGCCATCATGTCGGCGATGAACGGGTCTAAGATTGGGGGATCGGTGACGGAGGCGAAGAAGGCGATCGTGGTCAAGGCTTCAGACGTCGCCGCGGCGGTGCTGTCGGAGTCCGAGGAGTGCATCAAGGACGACGGGTGCATCCGGGCGTTGGAGCTGGCGACGGGCGATGCCATGACCATCGCCCGCGTGGCCCACGAAGTCCCTTGAAGACGCGGGATACATTTTTTCCAAAAGTTTTTTTACCTTCGAAGGTAAGTAGCAGTAATTAGCAGCGCGGCGACTCCAAAACGCAGGGTCGCCCACATTCTTTCAACGAGACGATTCGATTCGAACATAAAACCACAAACGCGTCTCATGTAAGTGTTAGTACTAAAATCACTTGGCCCGCATCTGGTCGCTGACTTTCTTTCCCGCCATTCGCTCCACGTTTTTGGCGAACAGCCTCTCAAAGTAACTCGCCCCCGGCTTGGCCGTGTGTATGGGTTTACTCGACTTACCCGCGGGCGACACTGACTTCTTAGCACCGACGTAGAGACCCTTGGGACCCGTGCCGTCCGTCTGCACGTTCATCTCCGCCGCCGCCGTCGCCGGCCGCGTGCTCTCCCTCACCACCAGCGGAGAGCCGCTCGATGTCTCGCCGGGTGCCTCGGTGTTTTTCTCTTCGCCTCCGCTTCTCCATTCCCTTAAAGCCTCGGCGAAGGCGCGCCTGTTGGCGTCCTCGTCGAAGCTTCCGTCGAGTAAGGCGCCGCCCGACTCGTTCACGATCGTGACGCCACCCGCCGTGCGCACGTTCGCGTTCGTCGCATCCTCTCGTTTCGCACTCGGGTGAGACGAGGATGATGACTCGTCGGCGGTGATGAGGACGTCGGCGCCGTCGCGCTTGGATGACCGCCACTCCATGGGTTCCACGCGTGTCCTCCCCCCCGTGCGCGGCCTCGCCCCGCCTCCCACGGGCTCCACCGATGCCATGAGGTCTTCGTCCATCCCGAGGTCCATCGCGGGCACCGCGCCGAGTCCCCCGAACCGTACCGCCCCGGCTCCCGTCGCGGGAATTCCGGCTCCCGCGATGCCGCTCCCGTCACGCCGTGCCTCGGAGGAGCGCGAGGAGGGTCGCCCGCCCGCGGCACCGCCCGGCGGCGGCCTCGGCACGAGCCGTCCCTCGCCGAGCTGTCCGCGCAGGTCCCCCGAGCGCAGCACGACGTGCTCTACACGCGGGGACCCAGGCCTTCCTCTTTGGGTGCCGTGTGTCGACGACGAGATCCCCGATGAGATTCCCCCGCCCGCGCGCGACGACGGCATCGCGCTCGTCCTCGCGGTGTGCGTCGGCATCGGCTGCGCGACCACGCCCATCGTGCGCGCGATGAGGTCGGGGCGGAGGTGGTCGAGGACGTCCACCGACGTGCGCACGCGCGACGACCCGCGCGACGCCCCGGGCCTCCTCTCTGGGATGTCGGGTCGCCTGGACGTCGACGCATGGCTGGAGGGTCGCGCGTTGGCGTCCGTCGACGCGCGCATCCTCGCGCGCTCCACCAGGCTCATGTCCTCGGCGCTGAGATCGCGAAGCCTCGGTCCGGTCCTGTGCGGCTGAGCGGTCCTTCCTCCACGGCCTCCGCTGACACCCACGCTCGGTCGGATCGGCTGCTCGCGACCCCGTTCCTCCGGGCGACGAGACGTCTGCCAGATGGACCCCCCGTTCAGCGTGGCCATGTCCAAGACGGTCTCCCTCGCCGCGTGCTCGCTCGCCATCAGACCCCGGAGCTCCTTCAGCTTGGCCTGCATGGCGGCCTCGTCCACGCGCGTATCATGCCGCGAGGACGACCGTCGCACCGTCGACTCCGTGCTAAACCGGCGCATGGTGCAATGGTGCCGTGAACCGCGTTGACCACGGCAAATACCCCCCAACTGCCCAACCAAAAAACACCACAACGCCCCGCTCGACTCGTCACTCTCGGTTGAATGAAAACGTAATATGGTATTCGTATCATCGTAAAGGCTAACGCAAACCGCCGCCCCGCGCCATTCACCCACGCAGCACGCGGCCCTCCTCAACACCCTCCACCTCCTCTCTCGTACGTAACTTACTCTCAGTCGCGACTCCACCGGCGATTGTCTCCTAATAAACACCCACCCGCGACTTGTTCTCCCCGTGTACTCGCGCGCTCTCCACAGTCACGCAGTCACACCGTCGTACGTACACGCACGCTCACACCGACAAGAGCTCCTTTAAAGCGTCTTCATGTCCTTGGTCTCGGGCGTGCGTCCGTCGCCGGTGGTGATGGTATCCTTGAAGGAACCGCCGCCGGGCACCATGGGCAACACGTGCTCCTGGTGCGGGAACATGACGTCCAGGAGGTAAGGACCGTCGTGGTCGAGCATGCGTGTAATGGCAGCCGGGAGGTCGGATTTCCTCACCACGCGCTCGGCGGGAACCCTGAAGCCCTCGCAGATCTTGACAAAGTCGGGGAAGATGTCAGCCTCGTCCTTGGTCACCGCGTAGTCCTGGTCCGGGGAGCCGAGGTAGGTGTGACCGCGGTTGGCGCCGTAGAATCGATCTTCCCATTGCACCACCATGCCGAGGTGCTGGTTGTTCAGCACGAACATCTTCACCGGGAGGTTCTCGGCGTGCAGCGTGGCGAGCTCCTGGATGTTCATGACGAAGGAGCCGTCGCCGTCGATGTCCACGACGACGGAATCGGGTCGCGCGGCGGCGGCTCCGATGGCGGCTGGTAGGCCGAAGCCCATCGATCCGAGCCCGCCCGACGTGAGCCAGTTCCTGGGCTCGTCGAACTTGTAGTGCTGCGCCGCCCACATCTGGTGCTGCCCGACGCCCGTGGACACGATCGCCTTACCTTCCGTCATCTTGCACAGGAGCTCGACCGCGTGCTGCGGGACGATGTAGTCGTCCGTCTGGGTGTACGCAAACGGAAACTTAACTTTTTGTTCCGCGATGGACGCCCTCCACTCGGCGAAATCCAGGCTGGGTTTATCCGCGCGGATGATGGAGTTGAGGGTGCGGAGCGCGGGTTTGATGTTGGACAGGACCGGGCAGTGCGCCTCTTTGTTCTTGCCAATCTCCGCGGGGTCGATGTCGATGTGCACGATGCTGGCTCGCGCGGCGAAAGCTTCGAGCTTACCGGTGACGCGATCGTCGAAACGGACGCCAAAGGCGAGGAGGAGATCGGCGGAGTCCACGGCGTAGTTGGCGTAGACGGCGCCGTGCATGCCGAGCATGTCGAGGCAGAGCTCATCGGACGCGGGGTAGCACCCGAGGCCCATGAGGGTGTTGGTGACTGGAATCCCGGTGGATTCGATAAACTCCTTCAGCTCGGGCGCCGCGTCCAGGCATCCGCCGCCGGCGTACACAACAGGGCGCTTGGATTCCTTGATCATGTCCAGCACGCGCTCCATCTGCGGGTGCGACGGGGGCGAGGGAAGGCGCGAGAGGTAGCCGTTGAGGGACACCTTGGGGCCCCAGTACGGCACGCTCATCTGCTGCTGGACGTCCTTCGGGATGTCGATCAACACGGGGCCGGGGCGCCCGGAGGACGCCAGGAAGAACGCCTCGCGGACGATCCGCGGGATGTCGTTGACGTCCATGACGAGGTAGTTGTGCTTGGTGATCTGGCGGGTGATCTCGACCGTGGGCGTCTCCTGGAAGGCGTCGGTGCCGATCATGCGGCGGGGAACCTGCCCGGTGATGGCAACCATCGGGACGCTGTCGAGGAGCGCGTCGGCGAGGCCGGTGACGAGGTTGGTGGCGCCCGGGCCGGACGTGGCGATGCACACGCCGACTTTGCCGGTGCACTTGGCGTACCCTTCCGCGGCGAACACCTCACCTTGCTCGTGCCTGCACAGCACGTTGCGGACCCCGGTTTTTGACTTTGTGAGTGACTGGTGGATCTCCATGCTGGCTCCGCCGGGGTAGGCGAAGACGCAGTCCACGCCCTCGCGCTCGAGCGCTTCGACGAGGATGTCGGCACCCTTGCGGGGCTCGTCGCCGAACTGGGACTCGAAGTTGGCGACGGGCCGTTGAGACGCGAGGTCTTGCATCTGCGACGCGGTGAGTTCCGTCTCGGTGAACACGGAGGGATCGACGCCGGGCTGTGGGTTCGGTGGGTGGGAGGGACGTGGGGATCGCGGTCAGCGCGGTGGTCATTCACGTGTTTGGGTGTCATGGGCGTCGTGGGTTGTTTAGGTCTCGGTTCCTCGTGGACCCGAGTGTCTAGGGCGAGCGCGGGGGGCCGGGCAGGGCCCGCCGCGTGCTCTTCTTTTTTTCCCGTAGACCCTCGTTTCGGGGTTTGGGTGTGGGTGGGTGTTTGGTTGCGAATCGGAGGGAGGATTGGGCTCGAACCGGCGTCGCGCGCGGGTGCGACGCGTGGGTGGCGGGGCACTCACCGAGACCTGGGAGGGATCGGACACGGCGGGGCGGGCGAGGTTCCGTTTGGAAGCCTGCGTTTGGATCGAGACACGCGGGGTCAGCGGAGGCGTGAGGAGGTGGAGGTCGGGGCGAGAATCTTCACGAGAGGGGCCGACTCGGCGGAGGACGACGGTCGATGTGCGATGCGCCCGGGCTCGCCGCCAGGGTCCCGCCGCCGCGCTCGAACCGCGACGATGGAACGATCGAACGTCGACGCGGGCCACGAGGACGAGACGAGAGTCACGTGGATGACGCCGCGGTCGAGATGGGACCCCGGAGCCGCACGCGGCCGCACGTCGCCGCGTCCCACGCGGCGCCGCCAAGGCGTTCGTTGCCAAAGGCTCTCGTGAACCTTCAAGGGAAAGAATGAATCTCCGGGGGCTCTCCGGGTGGGCTCTCACCTTGGCGCCGGTGCGGGCGCGAGGGGCCCTGCGGCTGGAGGCGGCCCTGATGGGCGCCGCGGCCATGGCGGACATGGCGGCCGACATCTTACGGCGTACTACGACAAGCGGACTTGGCGCGAGATTGAGTGGACAATGACCGGGCGAGGAGGTGCGTGTATAAAAATCAAGGGCGGAAATGGTCCCCAGATATTTTGGATTTGAGGATTGCAAAAAGCGACCGAAAAGCAAGACTGGATCGCTGTGCCCGCGATTTTTAACTGCCATAAAGCAATCTCATCATCGTCGCCAAAAACTAGCTAGTCCTCAACCTCGACGGCCCTCTCGTGAAACGCCCTTCGTCTCGCCGCGTCCACCTTGGCCTGAATATCCCGCAGCGTCCTCTCAG
>Ga0209631_10007755_pt1 | contig 10632 bp, 6 predicted proteins | sample COG_08_FD_184752 | JGI IMG/M metagenome (GOLD analysis project Ga0209631, IMG submission 184752) | Pelagic Microbial community sample from North Sea - COGITO 998_met_08 (SPAdes) (version 2) | ecosystem: Environmental > Aquatic > Marine > Neritic zone/Coastal water | place: Helgoland, sampling...
CCTGCGTGGGGTGGACGAGCTGACGCGGCGTGAAAAGGCGGAGCGCGCGGCGGCGGCCAAGGCGAGGTCCGACAAGTTCAAACCCTCGGGGCAGAGTGTCAAGTACGGCAAGTTGAAGTCAATCGCCGACAAGAAACGAACCGACGCCGCGGGGAGAAAAGTAACCTCCGAAGGTACCTCCGGGGACGATGGACACGCGCCGTCCGCGCTGCACCGTCACCACGAGCGCGTGCAGCAGCGCAGGCGGGATAAGCACCTCGGCGGGTTCGACCTAAACGGCGGTGACGACGATGAATCGACCCGCACCCTCCGTCCCGATGAAGTTGCCGAGAACCCGAATACGGTGCGCAAGGCTCTCGTGTCCGCGATGGACTCGGCGGTGGACGAGGACGCGCCGCGGCGTCAGTCACGGACCCCACCACCCCCCAAGTCTCATAGCAGCGCGCTGCCGCCAACCCCGGGCGTGGACGTGAGCGCGAAGATACTGAACGACGGAAAGACGCCGGCGAGAGCGGCGAGGACGCCTGTTGGAAGATTAAGCGAGTCCGAGTCCGAGTCCGATGCGGAGGGTGAGACGTTTCACACCCCGGCGACCACCGGACCGGCGAGTGTGCCCCGGCTGCCCCGGCGGAACAGCATGCCCCCGACGCCCTCGTCCCCAGCCGAGCACAAGAGCACGTACATCCTGCCGTTCGGCAAGAGCACGTACAAGTCGTTCAAGCGGAACGTTCTCGGTATGAAGTCAAAGAAGGAAAAGCCCGGGGCGGCGAAGTGAGGGTCGAGTCGCATACAGTACGTCGTTGCGTGTACATTAAGAATATTCTAAGTGTCCAATATATACTCGTATCGTCCAACATCTATTTACAGCGCCCGGGAGTCTTCAACCTACCCCGTGGCGCCATTCGCGCGCGTGCTCAGTATCCCGACCCTTCACCGACATGCCAGTGAGCATCTAAGTCTTGGCAGTGAGCATCTAAGTCTTGGGGTAGTAGCCCGGCTGCTGCTGCGGGGGCTGCTGGTACTGTGCCACGGGCTGGGGCTGCTGGTAGTAGGTCACCGTAGCTCCGGGAGGAGCCGCGGGCATGCCACCCGGAACTCCGACCATGCTACCGTGGGGACAGAACTCGGTCTTCTTGTCGCACGGGCAGCAGAAGGCCAAGAGGCCAAAGGGGCCGACAAAAAACGCCGTGCATAGGCAGCCAAGGCATGTGATGGGACCGGGGTACATCCTCTCCTCGTAGTGGCCCGGCACACCGTTCACGTACTGCGAGTGAAAAGGGTCGGAGATGTGAGCGGATCCGTCGGGCGGTGGGGTCGGGGTGGACGAACGGCGCTCGGGGGAGATCATCTTGCTAAGCACGCATAACGCGAGATCTGGCGATTTTTCAAGAAGCCGGGGTGACGTACCACTGTCCGGTCAACCATGGCCTGCGGGTGCGGGGGCTGGCCGTACCCCATCTGGGGCTGGCCGTACCCCGGCTGGGGCACCTGCTGGACCTGGACCCCGTAGGGCTGAGCGGGATACTGGCTCATAGTGCTACCCAGTCGAAGTGATCGACGAGCGACGTGTTCTACCTTCTTTGAAAGAAAGCGCGGCCAGCTTGGCAAGATTCGCGTCAACGAGGCTCGATAAAATTAAATTGGACTTCTCGAAAAGAAACTGGCTACTGCACCGTCCACCGCTGGAACCACTCCCTGTCGTCCGGCTCCACCAGCGTCTTCTCCTCCTTCCCCCCACTCACGACGTCGTAGTTGAAGTAGATGTTAAGGCTACGTCGCTCGCCCGGGTTGTACCCCGGCTCCAGCTCGATCGTCCCGCACACCGCATGGCCATTCTTCACGTCAATCGGCTCGTCGAACATGAGCACAGTCTGGTACCAGTGCGTGCTCTCAGCCGCCGGGCCGGTGGACAGGCGGACCTTACCGTAAAAATCCACGTCGAACCACAGCGCGAGGCCGTGCACCTCGCAGTCCTTGTCCGCGACCAAACGAACGTCGCCCGCCATCGGTTCGTAGAGGTCGTTCAAAGGCACCGTCGCGCAGTCGATGGGCGGAACGGCATCCATCGAGTTCGACACGAGCTTGTCCGCGGCGATGGTCTGCACCGGCGGGTCCGTGTGCCAGTCGCGCTTGGCGATGGGCGCGAGCGAGCTGAAGTCCAGGCCGTAGACGTCGCTCCAGAAGGTCACCGCGCCGTCGTACCGTTCCTTGTCCGACATCAGCGCCACCTTGACGCTCGCCTCGTTCGGAAGCACCAAACCGCCCGGCGCCATGAACCTGTCCCGCGCGTCCACCACGCTCGGCAGCATGCTCTCGAAGAGCAGCGCGTACCCCATCCACTCGCTTATGATGACGTCGACCTTCTCCGGCAGGTCCACGTCCTCCATCTTCCCCTTGATGACCTCGATTCGGTGTTCGAACCCGTTTTCCTTGACGAGCCGCCTGGCGTGCCGGGTCACGTTGCTCGCGTCCACCGCGTACACCTTCTTCGCGCCGCACCTCGCCGCGAACATGGACAGGATGCCCGTGCCGCACCCGACGTCCAGGACAACCTTACCCTCGATCTGCGGCCTGTGCGCCTCGATGGCGTCGAGGTAGGCGCCCGTCCGCGCGGCGTCTCCGATCATCTCGCGATGGATGCCGAGGTGCGAGTAGGAATCGAAGTAGGTGTCGTCCGCGTCCGCGTCGCTGCGACTGGCGTTGAGCTCGTACAGCTCATCGTCGTCGAATGAATCGATGACGTCCCACGTCTCGTCGCCGTCGAAGTCGTCAAAATCGAAGACGACCTCCGGGCCGTCGTCCCGGGCGGTGGCGTCGGTCTCATCGTCGGCGGCGGCGTGTAGGTTTGAAACGCATTTCCCTCGAGGGTTAGGGCCGGGTCGAGTGACGCGGGAGCGCCGCGAACGGCGTCGCGGGGCGGAGACCGCGAGGGATGCGGACGAATCGCGGTGGGAAGGCGCCACGAACCTCGCCCGTGTGGCGAGACGCACCGGGGTCGCTCCCAGAGCAGCCATGGCGGTGCCGAGGACAGTGAAACCCCCGACCGGCTCGGGCCACAGCTGTGCGCTTCTGTGATCTGTCCAAGCTGAAGATAACGAGATTGTCAAATCTGACGCCGGTTCACTCCGCGTGGGGCGCGAGCGGACGCCAGGGTTTGACGCCACCATGGGCATCAAGTCGCGGCAACGCCGTCGCCAGCAGACCGCCGGCCGCGCCAACAGTACCACGCCCCGCGGCTTCAACCCCCGAACCGGCGAGTTCGACGGCACCGGCATGAGCCAGGAGGAGATCATGGCGCTGTACGAAGAGCTCGCGCAGGAAGAGAGGCGACGTGCCCGGGGCACCGGCCGGGTTCGGTACTCCGAGGCCAACGCGGTGATGAAGCTGTGGAACGGGGTGGTCCACGTCCTCGGCGTCGTCGTCGTCGTCTTCATCGCGTCCTTCACGCAGCTGTTTCCCACCGCGGAGGCGTACGACCGAAGACGGGGCCAGGATCCTAACGCCAGGTTCGGGGACGATACCGACGGGCCCGAGGGTATCCACGGAGACGAGGGTATCCACGACGACAAGCCGCCCGATACCCCCGCCAAGCCCACGGACCCGTTCGAGACCCTGGGCCTCGACAAAACCACCGCCACCGTCGACGACGTCGCGAGGGCGTTCAAGAAGATGGCCATCAAATGGCACCCGGACAAGAACCGAGACGGAAACGAAGAGGAAGCCGTGCGCATGATGCAGACCGTCAACGCGGCACGCGCGCGGTGCGTGCAGATCCTGGAGGGCGGCGTGGACCCGGAGGACCCGGACACGAACGGACACGAGTTCGACCCGACCAAAGACAACGGCAACTTGTCCGACACCGACTCGGACGACGACGTCGGCGGCGCCGACCACGAAGCCAAGGCGCGGCGCCGGTCCGAGCGGGCGCAACGCAAGATGTACGAGGAGATGCAGCGGGACTACGAGAAACGGCGGAAGCAGGAGCGGCAGAGGGTGCGATCGGAGGCGAGGCAGCCCGGCGCCAGGTTCAGGCGGCAACGAGACGCCTACGTCGCCCGCAAGAAAGCCGCAGAGAAGGAGTCGACGGAAGACGGAGAAGGTCACCCCGAGTCCGAGTCCAACTCCGAGCCGAGCTCCCCGAAAACCCACTCGAACAGGAACGGGAAGGGATCCGGCACGAACAGGAAGAAGAATAGGACCAAGAAGGACAAATCGCGGTTCCAGGACAAGGGCGACGAGGAAGAGGACGACGTGAAGGCGTTGGGCGGGATCGAGAGTTGCGCCGAGCGGATGGACGCGTGCGTCCACGAGATCGCGCTCGCCGTCCGCGCGCACGCGCCCACCCTCCTCGCCGAGCTGTTGATGTTCGAGCACCACCCGACGGCGGCTGTGGATGACGACGGGAACACGCCGCTGCACTACGTGGCGCGGTACGACCCGGGGCTGGTGGAAGCCGTGTTCCAGGTGGTCGGCGAGGGGTGGCGGCCGTGTTGCCTCGCGCGGAACAACCACGGGCAGTTGCCGGTGGACATGCTATCACCCGAGGTTGAGGACCTGGACGAGGCGACCGCGGCACACGCGGACAGGGTGGGCGAGTCGGCACCCAAGGGCTCGTCCCCGGCGGCGGTGGAGGAGCGCGAGAGGCTCGAGCGGCGGGCAAAGGAAAGGGCGGAATCGAGCCGAGTGGGCGCCGAGCGGATCCGGCAAATAACGCGGTACGCCCTGAAGGAGGAGGAGAAGAGGAGGGTGTTGACGCGACGGACGTTCGACGCGGCGGGTGCGCTCCGGGTCACGGTGGCCATGGGCGTCTCGTGCGTCGCCGCGTGGGTGGTGTTGTGGACGGGGGTGTGGGGTCGGTGGGTGTTGTCATGTGGCGCGTTCTTCGCGACGGCGATCAGTCTCTTGTCGTATCTCGTGCCGCAGGAGCAGGTGGCGGAGTTCGACCCACGAGCGGGTGGCCGTGAGGGCGAGGATGGTGCTGTCGCGGGGGAGAACGAGGACGCATAGACGCTACGTGTTGAAACAAACGTGATTGACGACGCGCTATCTATTTCTTACACTCCTTACATCTTCTGCGCTCACGACCGCGGGCGGCGCCGGCGGGATGGAGGCGATGTTTGCCCAGATGCACTCAAACGCGGCTTCCACGCGCGGCGCCAACCCCGGGATGAACGGGATGCAGGCGATGATGCAGTCGATAATGCAGTGGAACACGAGTGGTAGACACGAAGCGGGCTTTTAAGTCACACTAGAGTCACTAGAGGAGGGAGTCACACGAGGAGTTATTACTCGATGGCGCTCTCTTGGTGCGCCGCGCCGCCCGCGTAGACGGCGCCGCCGCCGCCGAGCGAGAACCCGTGCTCCACGCCGCGCGCCAACATCCCGGTCGAGTTGGCGAACTCCTCCTCGAACCCTTTCCCCGCGGCGCCGGCGCTCGCGGGGATCCCTGTTCTGTCCCAGTCGTCGCAGCCGCACTTGTGGCACTTGTGCGGCGGGAACGGTTTGGATAGGGTGGTGCACCGACCGTGGCAGTTGCCGCTCGCGCACTTGAACCAGCGCTTCTCCGCCTGGAACGGCTTGGCCTGGTGCCTCTCCTCGAAGCACCGCGTCGGTTTACGTCCCTCGTACACGACGCCGCAGCCGGGATGCGTGCATCTGGAAGCCGTCACCTTCATCGACCGGGTGGTCGTCAGCTGGGTGTAGAGCTGATCCTGCTTCTCCAGCGACTCCATCGTGCTCATCAGGCGCTTGTGCTCCAACGCCGCCGCGTCGTCCGCGTACCTCGATCCCTTGGTATCGTCCTGGGTGTCCAGTACGGCGCCGAACACGTCACCGAACGACCCGGGCGCGGGAGCGCTCTTTGGTACCGGCTTTCGTACCGGTTTCTTCACTCCCTCGGCTCCCTCCCTCGGCATGCCAGCCTCCGTCGCGTCCCGCTTTGCAGCACCCGGTCCTACATTGGGCGCCCTAGGGTTTGCAGCGGCCTGTTTGTTGGCGTTGACGCTGACACGAACATCGGCCAGGGGTTTGCGGCGCCAGTCGTTGGGATCGGGCGCGGTTCGAAGCGAATTGGCCACGGCTCGCGCGCGTTCAATCGCGGCCAAGTCCTTGATCTTGTCCTCGAACGCGGCTAAATCCCCATCCTCCTCGTCGAACAACGTGATATCCGCGTCGGCGTCGTGTACCGTCTGCTGTTTCGTCGTCTGCTTCGCGAACGTGGAGGCGAAGCGAGCCGCCTGGTTCGCCTTGGCCGTCGCGCCCTCCCGCTTGACTCCCCCGAGCATAGCCGCGCCCCTCGACCCCATCGCTCCCGACCCGTGCCTCGCCGCGATCACACGACGTTCCTCCTCGCCGTACGTCCGTGTGGGCTGTTGGTGCTGGTTGGTGCCTCGGTTGGTGGCACCGGCGGTGTGCGGCCGGTAGCCCCCCGCGTGCGCACCCGGCGGCATGTTAGGAGCCGACCCGTTTCCTGTGAGAGTTGAACAAAACACGCCGTCAATCCAATTGCCCATACGGAAATAAGAAATAAACTCACCTTTTGTTCCCAACACCGTTCGGCCGTTCACCGTGAACTTTGGCGCGCGGCGTACCCCGACGTTCATCCTGTCGCTCTGCCTGAACGCCTTGAGCGCGGATGCGGCGTGGTAGGCGCAGTACTCGGTGAGGCTCCGGTTGACGTGCATCGTGCAGTTGTTTCCGTCCTTGCGGGCGCCCTTGCATCGGCCAAAGTCGGCTGATGCGCCCAGCTTCCACAGCGCCCTCGGGTCCTTGCCGTCCACGGTGGCGGACGGCCTGCCTTTGTCCCGCTCCCCTTTGGATTCGTTGAGCTGCGCGTCGACGATGCTCCATATCGTGCCTTCCGGTTCTTTCCAGTTGTCGATGTGCGCCTGGCCGAAGAGGAACACCGAGACGCAGACGTCGTCCCTGCCGAGGTCCGATAGCTTCCACACGCTGTAGCTCCCGCCGTTGGAGCTCTGCTTCACGCTCTTCTCCACGAGCACCCCCGCGGTGGCCCAGCGACCGGTGATGGTGTGCCTCAGGTCCTTCAGGCGGTAGAATCGCAGGTCGTTGAACCTGTCCTCCACGACCATCCCCGCCACGACGCGATTCTTGATGCGAAGCCCCGAGTACTTCTCCACCGTCTCCACCCTCGCCTGCGCCGCCCGTGCCTGGTCCCGCGTGGCCTGCTCGCGGTCGCGCTCACTCGCGGTCGTGGTGAACGCCCTCGCGGGCTTGGGTTTGAAACCCTGCATCGCCTCGTACCGGTGTCCCGTCGCCTCTTCCTATGTGGGCGGGAGGATCTCGCCTGCGACGAGCATTTCAAACAGAGCGAATCTGCGGTCGGCTGCAAGTGGATAAAGAGGGCTGAGTCGGACTGCGGTTGGGCCACTCGCACGCGCGCGTTCGGTGCTCACCGCCACCTTCGAAGCGACAGAGCGCGGCTGGTGTCCCGTTAGATGAGAACATGTCGTCGCTAGGGTCCGCGAACGCGAGCGCGCAGGTCGCGGCGCCCCTCAAGTCCGCCGCGTCCGACTGCACACGAAATGGGCTCGAGGTGATAGTGCACCCGAGGTTCAGGCGCCAGCTGGAGGAGGAGCCCGCGGTGTTCTGCCCGTTGGACTGGCTCCCCGACGAGGTCATCAGCAACGTACTCGTCCACCTGGTGAGCGCACGCCTTCACCCGAGAACCCACCGTCACCGGACGACCCCCAACCCACGAACCCTCCGCCTGCACCCGCGGACCAACAAAAACACCGTGTTCCGCACGAACGTTCGCTCCCCACCAACACATACCCAACAAAACGACTCCTCCATCTCACCCCTTAACCCACCATCCATCTTTCCCCTCTACCCACAGAACGGCCGCGACGTCGCGCGTTTCAGCCTCGTCAACCGGCGCGCCCGACGGCTGTGCGAGGACGACGAGGTCTGGAAGGAGCTCTGCGCCCGGCACTTTGACATTCGCCCCGAGGGACACGACGCACCCGAACGCGGCTGGTGCGCACTGTACCAGATCCACCACAACGTCCTGTACGCGCTGTTCAGGGACGGCGGGAGGCAATCCCCGGGGTTCGGGAGCGCCGACGGGTTCGGGCGCGGCATGGGCGCCATCGCGCAGGGCAGGGCGGGCGGCATGTCCATATCCCTCGGCGCCGCGTGAATGGATGACTGTTCCGTCGATGACTGTTTACCCACCCGTGTACGACTGTGTTCCAACCTGTACCAACGATGACGTATGCGTGACGAGGCGCGCTATTCGTGTATTATGAAGACCTCCTACTGTTCGGCTAGCCCTACGTGACCCTAGCTCGCTAGCCCTATTTGATGATGTACCCGAGTCTGCACCGTGTGATGGGGTCATCATTCGAAGTCCCTGTCTGGTTCATCCTCGGTCTCCGCTCCAGAGTCCATCGTCTGGTCGATGTCGTCGTGGACCGTGTCGTTGATCACGGTGCCCCCGCGCGTCGTCTTCTGCCCCATCGGCGTGACGTCCGCCAGCGCCTTACGGATCAGCGATCTCTGTCAGTGAGTGGGATGCCCGGGGCGATGCGTCAGGTTGGGGGTAAAACGGCACCGGGAAACGGGCGTGATGTTCGCACCTGCACCTCGAGCTCGTGTTCGAGCCTGTTGAGCGATGCGGCCTCGTCGGCATCCGCGCACGTCGCTCCGACCCCACGCGGTGCCACTGAAGGGCACGTCAGCGGGAAAGAGACGGGCGCGAGCGGTAACATGGCGCGCGTCGGTCTGATGCCCGCAACGGAAAAAACTCGCGGACGACTGGAGGCGGGCCAGGACGTGGACAAAAAATCCCCAACACCCCCCACGGGGCGACTCAACACAGGGCGACTCACCCGGGCACGATGTCGACGGTGGGTCGCGCCGCGATGGGTTCCTACGCGGACTACGACCCGTACGAAGCCCGCGGTGTCCCCCGCGGCATCCCCGTCGCGTCCCCCGTGGCCGGCGGCGGAGGCTACGGCGCCACCAACGCCCCCATCGGTTACGCCACGACACCGCCCGTCCAGCAGCGAATGTCGGACGACCCGAGCGCGGGGCTCGGGTTCCTCGGCGCCATCGACGGGGTGTTCCTGCAGGAGAAGGTCGAGATGCTAGAGGTCATCACCGGATGCGACACCCACAACGTCTACCACGTCACTCCAGTGCCCAAAGGCATGCTACCCGAGGGCGTCGTGCCCAAGGAATGGATCGAGTACTTCACACGACAGGCGCACGCCACCCCGATGCTCAAGGCCCGGGAGGAGGGCGAGTGCCTCGAGCGCATCTGCTGCCCCAACTTCAGGTCGTTCAGCATGGACTTCAAAGACGGCACCGGCGCCACGTTCTTCACCCTGCACAGGCCGTTCAACTGCACCATCGCCACACCGTGCTTCATGTGTAACCCCCAGCGCATGTCCTTAGTGGACGCTCGAGGGGTTCACGCGGCGCACGCGGCGGAGGAGTTCCGCATGTGCTGGTGGTGCACGCGATCCTTCGTCGCAAAGGACGAGGACATGAACCCGCTGTACAGGGTACGCGCGGGAGACTGCGCCACGGTGAACGGTAAGTGTAACTGGTGCGCACCGTCGTGTTGCAACGAATCGTACGACGTAGACGTACTGGACCCGGGTGAGCAAATACCCACACGTATAGGGGCCTACGCGGGAAACGTGTGGCCGGGGTGGACGTGCGCGGGGATCACGGACAGGAGTAACATACTGATCAGGTTTCCCCCGGACGCCACACCGAAGCAACGGGCGTCGTTGTTGGCGACGATGATGCTGGTGGAGTTTTCGCACTTTGAGTGGAAAAAAGGTGAACACGAGGGTAACCTCGCGTACGCGCTGTGAACGCCTCGGTGCTAACTGAGGTTATAAATGTAAACTAGTCTACGGTAAAGACCGATCATGGGTCATGGGTCACACGCGCAGGTGCTGGGGCAAGGGTTCGCACGCGTCCTCCGCGTCGGACTCGACATCCGACCAATCGCGAGTCTTTCGATACGTCGGAGGCTCCTCCTTTCCGGGACCTGCCGCGTTGTTGAACCCCGGCTTAGGGACCCGCATGAACGCCATGAGCGCCGCGAGCTCCGACGCGCACATCAGCCGGTTCAACGCGTACACCTCCGCGCGTCTCCGCTCCACCCGCGTCTCCCCGAGCGCCCTCGCCTCCTCCTCCTTTCGCCGGCGGTGCTCCTCGTCGACCCGGACCCGTTCAGCCCTCGCGCTCGCGGCGTCGCGTGACGTCTTCAGCCGCCGCGCAGCCTCCCTCGCGACGGCCGCGTCCCGTGCCTCCTTCTCCTCCGCGGCGCGCGTCTCGAGCTCACGCACTCGAGCCGCGTGCGCCGCGCGGGTCCGAGTCGACGCGTCCGCGCTCCTCACCCTCCGCTCTCGTACCCTCTCCGCCGCCGCCGACGCCGCCGTAGCCTCGGCCGCCTCCCGTTCCCGCGCGACAGCCTCCGCCGTGGCCTTCGCGCGCGCGCGTGCCTCCTCCCTCGCGGACTTGACCCGCGCGGCGGCGGCGGCGGCGGCGGCGGCGGCGACCTCCCCGGAGACGCGCGACTTCACCGCCGCCGCCGCGGACATCGCGCGGGCTCTCACCGCGGCGTCCTCCCGCGCGGACCTGACCCTCGCG
>Ga0209631_10007763_pt1 | contig 10625 bp, 7 predicted proteins | sample COG_08_FD_184752 | JGI IMG/M metagenome (GOLD analysis project Ga0209631, IMG submission 184752) | Pelagic Microbial community sample from North Sea - COGITO 998_met_08 (SPAdes) (version 2) | ecosystem: Environmental > Aquatic > Marine > Neritic zone/Coastal water | place: Helgoland, sampling...
GCGGGTGGTTCGGGCGCGTTCGATTCATTTCATTAGATATATTTTTAATGTGGAGGTTTAGTTAGCAAACGGATGTATTTGCTGTTGAATTTCGTGATTTGACAATTGTTTCGTATGTGTTTTCATGCTAAAGCGCGGAAAATGCTGTTTTTTTTGGACTTTTTGACGTTTCGCGCTTCGGAATATTCAACACACTCGCATTGGTGGCCTGCGCGCTCACTATAACACTCCTGCCGGCACGCGCGTGGAGATCTGAGGCGGGGTCGACGTATCTCGAGCGCCAACCCGTCGCACATCCGCCGCGTGAGGCTCGAACGGGCCGAATCATCGGGCATGGCACGCCACCTATAGGGCGCTAGACGGAAAAAACACCAGCGAACGGCTCTTCGTTACCTTTCGCGCATTGGAGCGTGTGAGGGGCGTCGGCGGGGGGGATGGAGGCCGACGCGGCCCCGGCTACGGCCTCGGATGGAACCCATGAGGTCGATACACACACGGGAAGGCCCATCGAGGTCCCTCAGCCGATGAACCGCGGCGGTGCGGCGTCACCGTCGGGCCAACGTCATGGAAGCTCGCCGGGCTCAAATTCCTCGGGTGCCGCGCTGGCTCCCCAGGGCGCGCTCTCGCGCTCGCTCGGGTCGTCCGCGGACCGCGGGGCCCTCCCGCACGAACGGATACTCTGGACGGCGGCGACACCCTCGGAGGTACGCCTTTACACCCTCCCCGGCCCCCACCAGACAACCCCGTTCTACCGGGACAGACGACCAAGACCGTTATCCCGCAAACGCCAATAATAAATCCAGGGTTCCGCAAACGCTACGAGTAACAAATGCGACATTTCCCATCCCACACGCAGGCGTTCCCGCTTCGCAAGCTCAGCACCGTCCACCTCATAGACGTGTACAAGCGAATCAATCGCAAGTACTACAACAACAGACACCCACCCGCCGGAGCGGCCGCGGGGACGACGCACAAACGGCCGAGCCCCGGGACCACCCCGCCGACCCCGCCTCGCGGCCGCTTCCGGTCCTTTCCAAACCACTCCGGCGGCGGCGGCGGTTTAGTAGAGACCGACCCGGCGTGGCAAGGCCTGACCGGGCACGCGGAGTCGCGGAACATCCTCCACGATAGGTACGCGGTGGGACGGGTCATCGGGAAAGGTTCGTTCGCGCGGGTCGTGGTGGGTTACGACATCGTCACGGACACGCGAGTGGCGCTGAAAGTCGTGCGAAGGTCGGACGCGTTTCACGCGCAGGCGGCGAAGGAGCTCGAGATCTTAAGGGCGTTGGGCGGGCACGCGCCCGCGTTCGATGAGGGAGGTGACAACACTGGCGGCCGGACGCAGGCGGCGACGACGACGGAGGGGCATCCTAACGTGGTCTCTATGCTCGACGCGTTCGTGCACAGGGGCGGGAACCAAAACCAAAACCAAAGCCAAAGCCAAAACCACGCGGCGCCGAGTTTGGACGGCGGGTTCCGGTGTTTGGTCTTCGAGCTGCTCTCGCACTCTCTGTACGACGTGCTGCGGTCCACGTCGTTCAAGGGTGTCTCCCTGGGTCTCGTACGCAAGTTCGCGAGGCAGATTTTCTCCGCGTTGAGTTTTTTGCGATCCATCGGCGTGGTGCACTGCGACGTCAAGCCCGAAAACGTCCTTTTAGTCAGCGCCGATCGAAGCGCGGTGAAACTCATCGACTTTGGCAGCAGCTGCTTCGTCGGGGATACCCCCGATTTCACGTACGTACAATCGCGGTTCTACCGGGCCGCGGAGGTTATACTGGGTCTGCCGTACGGTGTTGAGATTGACACGTGGTCCCTGGGTTGCGTTCTCGTCGAGATGCACGCGGGGACGCCTTTGTTTCCAGGTCGAGACGAACGGGACCAGCTCGGGAAGATCGCCGAGGCGCTCGGTCCGGTTCCGGCGTGGATGCGCGAGCGGTGCCCGCCGGAGAAACGGTCTGTGCATTACCCGCACCTCGTGGGCGCGGGGCAGCCGGGGGGGGGAGTCGACCAACACCAACACCAAAGCCAACACCAAAACCAAGTGTTGACCCGATCGAGAAGCAAGTCGACGGGGTCCGCGGAGGGTGCATCCTTCAGTCACGATGGACCGCACGACGGTAGTACCGGCCCGATACCGGGTAGCAGGCCACTGCGCGGCGTCATCGCGGCCGCCGCGCGCAAGTTTGAGCTCTCCAGACCGGGCGGCGGCGGGGGAGCGACGGGCATGGACGTAGATCCGACCGCGTCGCTATCGTTCCACACCCTCGGCATCGACGACGGGCGACGCGAGGGCGACTCACTCACGGGTTTGAGTTCCAGCCAGACGGACGTGGTGCTGTTCTGCGATCTGGTGGAGCGGATAGTGACGTGGAACCCGGAGTCGCGGTTGTCCCCCGACGACGCGCTGAGTCACCAGTTTTTCGGCAACGAAGTCGGAGGGGCGGGGACGGGCGGGGGCAGCCAACCGTCGAGCGGTGGAAGCGGACGTCGTGTTTCCGACGCGGGGTTCGAGATGGACTTTGAGATGGACCTGGACGACGAGGCGGTGGCGCGGCTCGGGGAGTTTCCCGCGCGATAGTATTACCTGTAAGTGTTAGCCGACGCGCGTCTCTTGTAAACGATATTAATAAATGGGACCTGATCTGCCTGACTGCTCCACAAACTCGGGAGCGATGGCGTGCGTGGTTCGGCGCGGGGGGAGTTTGGCGCGATGGGCGAGGTCGTTCGCCGTCGGCACGAGTCACACGTCGCCGGTGCCGGAGACGATGAGCTACCTGAGGAACCTGCGCAACGGCGATGAGGTCTATCTCATCGGCACCGCACACATAAGCCGAAAAAGCGCCGACGAGGTGCGATCGGTGATTCGCAGCGTCAGGCCCGACACCGTCTTCCTGGAGCTGTGCGATACCAGAGCCGCAGCCATGCGGCGGAGCATGTCGGGCGAGTCCGACGATGGCGGGCTTCCGGAGCCCCTGCGGCAGCTCCTCGGCGCCCTCGGGTGAGTCTTTCATTCAACATCGGAACGCCACGTCCCACGACTTCTGACTAACGCCCCATCCCCTCCACACTCAACTCAGGGCGCCCGGTGATATCGGCGAGAAGATGCTCGGCGCGGGACTCAAGACCGTGTATAACATGTTCCGGATGAGCGGCATGGACCCGGGGAAGGAGTTCAAGGTTGGCATCGAAGAGTCCGACCGCATCGGCGCGACGCTCGTCCTCGGCGACAGATCCCAGGAGCTAACCATAAAAGCCCTTCGGGACGCGCTCAGTTTGCCGGACATCCTGCGCATGATCACCGGCGGGGGTTCGATGCAGTGGGACGGCGTGGACCCGCGGTTGGTGCAGAGGTTCAAGCGAGTGGACTGGAACGACCCGGAGAGCGCCGTGGAGCTCCTCAAGACACGCGAAGCCGTCAGAGCGTTGACTGGGCAGATGAGACGAGAGTTCCCGAAAGTCGCGAGCGCCATGTTGGACCAGCGGGACGATCTCATGACTGACAATCTGCTGAATAAGTGTAAGGGGCGGACGGTGGCGGTGGTGGGTATGGCCCACATGGACGGGATAGAGTCCAGGTGGAGGGACGCCATGGGCGGCGACGGAGGGGTGACGCTAATCTCGTGAAACGCTTGGTTTGAACCTCTGACTTTCAAGGCTAACAACAACGCAACTCGTATTATCATCAGAGCTTGAACGCACCCACCGCCTTCTCGCACTCCTCCCACAGGAGCTTCCCGTTCGCCTCGCTGCCGCACCCACCCTTGAGCTGCTTCAGCACGGGCACGCCCCACGCCATGTTCTTGGGCTCCATGAAGCTTCCGCTCGCGAGCCTGTTGTCCAGCATCGCCATCAGCAGCGGCATGGCGCCATCCTCCGGCGACTGCCCGACGAGCATCATGCCCACGGCGCTCATCAACCCGCCCATCGGCATGCCGCCGTCGTTGTGCGTGGTCACCTGCAGGTTCGTCGCGGCGAAGCCGGGTGCCGCGGCGAGCGCCATCACCTTGCTTCCCTTGGCGCGGAGTCGCCTGTCGAGCTCGGCGGTGAACACGGCGTTGGCGAGCTTGGTCTGGTGGTACCTTTGCCATCGCGCGCCGCCGTCGCCGCCGAGGTTGCCGCCGTTCTTGCCAAAGTACTTAGCGCCCAACTTACCGCCGAGGTTGAAGTGGTGGAACCTGGCCGAGGAGCTGTGCATGACGATCCGCGATCGGTGCCTCTGTTCGGCGGCCTTCTCGAGGAGGGGCATGAGTTCCTTCGCGAGGAGGAAGTGGGAGAGCTGGTTGACCTGCATCTGTGAATCGTAGCCGTCCTTGGTGGCCTCGTCGTGGATGGCCATGATCCCCGCGTTGCAGCACAGGACGTCGATGCCGGAGTCTGCGCAGGTCTTCTTCACCTTTGCGATCGCCTTCTTCACGCTGTCGAATGAGGCCAGGTCGCAGTCGACGTGCTCCACCTTGGCGCAGAACTCGGCGCCGTGCGTCTTGATGGCCTCGAGGGCTTCGACGGCGCGCTCGGTCGGGCGGTTGAGGCAGATGATCCGCGCGCTCCTCTCCGCGAGCGCCATCGCCGCGGCTCGCCCGGTGCCCGAGGTGGTGCCGGTGATGACGTAGGTTTTAGCCCTGAGATCGGACGGCAGCGAGAGGCCGAACTGGTACCACCACCACGGCGACTTCTTCGGCGGCTTGCTGTACCCGACGAGGGGCTTTCCGTTGACGCCTCCCATCGCGAACGTCCTCGGCAACGCTCCTGTAGTGTGGCGAAGAGTGAGTGTTGAATCGGCAATCAGGTTTTTACTTTCACGGGGGCGGAGTACTTTTTTGGGTTTTGAGTGAGGAGGGCTGGTGTGTGAATTAAAATGGTGCAGCCGGTCCCTCTACGCCTTGTGTTTGCTCTTCTTGGAGCTCGATTTCGGCGTCTTCGCCCCTTTCATCTTGTGACCCTTGTCCCCCTTCTTGTCCTTCTTCGAGCTCTTCTTCTCCGGCGTGGACGCGTCCGCGCCGTCGCCGTGCTTGCGCTTGACGCTGAGCATCCCCGACTTTGGAACTTTTTTACCAACCAACGCGTCGTCCCAGTCAGTCTCCTTGCCCGCGATGGCGTACCTCTCCAGCCCAGCCTCCTGCGAATGAGTAAACACGCGGTCAGGTGGGAACGATGAGATGCGTGAACAGTATCGCATGAATCGAGTTAAACGTTTCGTCCCTCGGGCGCGGCTCGGTAAGAACGCAGCGGTGTACATAATCACGGAGATCATACAAATGATGAAGATGAACCGGTTATCGTCATCGCCGCGCCGAAAGGGTACGGTGCGCGTGTGGAAAAGGCTGAAAGTGAATCGGGCTTTGGAAACAGGCGGTGCACTCACCTCCAGCAGTTCCTTCTGCTTCAAGCGTTGCTCCTCCGTGAATTTAGTGGCCCTGTGACGGCGGAAACGGTGAGGCAAATTGAGGCGAATGAAAAAGAAAAAGAAAATGAAAACGAGAATGAACGATGAAAATGGCGGGCGGCTTTGCAGATCAGACTTGTTGAGCTTTGTTTGATCGTCACGGTCCGGGCTGCCGGACGGACTTATAACCCCGAATACACGGTGGCGCCCGCCCGATGCCATATCAGTGAACAGAAATCTTCGAGTTGTATCATCACGTCCGCTCGCCGCGCCGGGAAAAAAAAACAATTCTGCGGTTGGGGGAAAAGTTTGGGCAATCGAATCCACTCACCCGTCCTCGAGGTCCTCATCGAGACCGATCGCGTGCGGCTTCAGCTCCGGCACACTCCCCGCCGGCATCGCCGCCTCCACCTCCCGTTCCTTCGCGGTTCTCAGCGCGGTGTGCAGCTTTCTCATGGCTTTGTTGTACAGCGCCATAACCTGCGGCGTGGGCAGACCGAGTCCCTTAGCCACGTCGTCCATCTCCTTGTACTGCAAACCGAGTTGCAGCAAGATGGCAACCTGCGAGTAGGACATGGACGTGGGTATCTGCCCGGCGAAGAACGCCCTGGCGAGCGGCGGCACCAGGTCGGCGACGAGGTGATGGTCCACTAGCGACTGGGCGTATTTCTCGAGTCGCTTGACGTCGTGCGCGGTGATGGGCCGCCCGTCGCTGCGGCGCACCGCGGACGCGGGCGCACCTTTCGCCTTTTCATCGTCGTTGAAGTTGAGCTTGGGCGCCAGCACGGACAGCGCCAGGCCGGGCCCGACGTGCCTGAACGCGCCGCCGAGTAAAGCCGTGAACCGCTGTCTAAAATCGGAATTGAAAGCGACGAGCCACTCCGGCGCCGTCTGCGTCGCTCCGTCCTCCTCGTCGTTCCCTTCGTGGTCCAGCGGCCTGATGAGAATCGCGCTGAACTCCCCGGTGACGTCACTCGGGGTCTGGCGAAGGTACACCGGCTGGTACCCTTGCCTGGACCAGAACTTGTGCAGCGAATCGGTGAGACCGAACGCGGCGCCGATCCAATGACACCGCTCCGGCTTTTGATCCCCGCACGGGCACAACAGCGGCGGCAGCTCGCTCCTCGGCTCGAGCCGCTCCTCTAAAAGCCCGCCGTCCGCGTTCGTCGGTGCCGCTCTGTTCGCCTCTTTCTGAGATGGAACGTCCGTCTCGGCGAGGTTCGTGAGCTTACCTTCGTAGTACGCGTGGAGCTGTTGCAGCGCCCGGGTGCCGTAGCCTTGGCCGGGGAGGTCGGGATGCGCTGCGATGCGGACGACGCGCGCACCCGTGAGCGACGGAAACTCGGGATCCTGGAACTGCGTCGCGACGGTCCATGGCACCAGGTCGCCCTGCGGCGACTGCCCCGCGGCGAGCGCGGCGGACGCGCTCGCTCGGTTGATCGCGCCCTCCAGCGCCACCTGCACCACGCAGAGGATGTCGGGCAAGACGGAAGGGTCCTTCGGCGGGGATAACAGGACGAAGAGCCTGTGCGCGGGCGCGTCCGCCATCAGCTGCAGGTCGTTCGGCGTGTTCTTGTAGTGAGACGAGATGTACAGCGCCATCATCCGCTTCAAGAAAACCTCGGAGGGTTTATGAGCGCTGAAGAGGGTATCGCGGTTCACCTCGTACAGTTCGCAGTCTGAAGGCGGCGGCAAGTGCCCGGTGAGCGGCGGCGTGTGATCCGCGGCGTCCAGGCACAGTAAACCGTTGAGCCAGTTCTCGACGCGATCGCCGAAGGAGTATCGCACGGGTTCCGCGAGGGAAACCTCGCGGAGGAGCCGGCCGCCGCCGCCCGCGCCGGCGTCGCCCGCCTTGGCCACCCCCGCAGCCTCTCGTCTCAAATTGGAAATCAGCTTGAGCGACAGCGCCCTGCCGGTGCCCTCGTACCCGTTGACCGTGGAGCACAAAAACACGAGGTACGGGCCCAACAGTGCCTGCACCGTGGGCAGCGGGATCGCGGCAGCCTCGTCGATGACTAAGAGCTCCGCGCTCGCCGCTCGCTCCGCGTGCTGGGGAAGGATGTACTGAATCGTCTGCCTGTGCGCCCTGTTTATGTTGATACGTACGATCGCCTTGCCGAACAACGGGTTGGAGGACTCGACGATGTCGTAGTCGAGGTGTTCTTTGTACCCCAACGCGTCGAATCCTTTTAAGATGAACTGGAAGAAGGTCTTGAGGTTCTCCGGAGACGGGGAGGTGACGAATATGTTCGCGTAGCCCATGGCGACGGCGCCGGCGACGGCGATGCCCATGGCGGCGGACTTACCGCGGCCGCGCGCGGCGGTGAGCGCGACGGTAGACCGGAGGGTCTTCTCCGACGCGGCGTCGAGGAAGGTCACGACGGCCTTGCCTTGGTCCAGCGTCTTGCAGCACGACACGAGCGCGCCCGAGGGGTCGACTCCCTCGAGGGATTGCTTGAGCTCTTTGAGATCCTCGGATTCGCCGCCGGCTTCGGTGTCCCCGTCCACCGCCACGAGCTTCTGGACGTGCGATGATATCGGGAGGACGTTGAGTTCGTCGTCCATGATGATGCACGTGGGGCAGTAGCCGAGGGAGAGGATGAACCGCTCGTTGAACCGCCCGGTGACGTGCTGGTGCGATTCGGTCCGGTATCGCGAGTGCACGTCCATGGTCATTGTGTACAGCTGCGAGAGGCTCTCGAGGTTGGACAGGAGCAGCACGATGATGCCGCCGCCCTCGACCGTCTCCACGGTGCGCGCCAGTAAGTTTGGGGTGAGCGCCTCGAAGTCTTGGAGCACCGCCATGCCGTACGTGTTGCCGAGGATCTTCTGCGTGTCGGCGTAGTACGTGTACTTGATGTCGGTGGACGCGACGAAGAGCGAGAAAGGGTCCTCGTTCTCCGCGTCCATCAGCCCGCGGTGCACCATCTTCTTGATTTGCTTCACGCGCTTCTTCTTGTGCGACGAGAGGTAGAGCTCCTTCTTGTAGCACCACAGCACGTTGGGCCTGGCGCGCACAGACGTCTTCGAGAGCATGTAGTGGAGGTTAACCACCTGCTCGCGGCCCCGATCGCCCACGACGACGAACATGGTGCGCTCGTTGAGCTTGACGCCGTTCTCGATGAGGGTGCGGATGCGTTGGTCCACCTTCTTCCGCATGGTGACCGTGTGTTGAATTCAACCTCCGCGGGACCTACGTGTGGATGCGCCACGCGCTCTGGCGCACTTGCATAATCTGTCGGCGGCTTTGGGCGCTTTTGGCGGCGGCCAAAATAAAATGACTCGACCAAATCTTCGCCGAGGCGCTCCACTCCTCTCCGCACCAGACGGAGTCATCTCTCCGGAGATTCTGGTCCGCGCCCGGGAGTCGCGAGATGGGGAAGGCGTCCAAGGATAAGAGGGATATATACTACAGGAAGGCCAAGGAGGAGGGATGGCGCGCGAGGTCCGCGTTCAAGCTGCTGCAGATCGACGACTCGTTCGGCATCTTGAAGGATGTGAAGCACGTGGTGGACCTGTGCGCGGCGCCCGGGTCCTGGTCGCAGGTGCTGTCCAGGCGCATCTACCTCCCCGCGAAGGAGAAAGGCGTGCCCGATGAGGACATGCCCAAGCTCATCTCCATCGATCTCCAGCCCATAACCCCCATCGAGGGCATCACCACCATCCAAGGCGACATGACCTCCATGGCGAAAGTTGACGAGATCCTCGCGCACTTCACGGGGCACAAGGCGGACCTGGTCATCAGCGACGGCGCCCCCGACGTCACCGGCCTGCACGACATGGACGAGTTCATGCAGGCCCAGCTCATCCTCGCGGGTCTCACCGTCTGCACCCACATACTCGCGGACGGCGGCGCCTACGTGGCGAAGATCTTTCGCGGGAAAGACATCGCGTTGATGTATTCGCAGCTCAAGCTCTTCTTCAAGGAGGTGACCTGCGCTAAACCCAAGGCGTCGAGGAACTCCTCCATCGAGGCGTTCGTGGTGTGCCAGGGGTATCGCCCGCCGGAAGGGTTCGAACCCGACGACCTGTCACGGGTGCTGCACGAGCGAAGGAAAGGGATGTTACAGGAGGACGCGGTGACCGGGGATACTACGCTGGGGACGATGGGGTGGCCGACGGAGTGCATCGTCCCGTTCGTCGCGTGCGGCAGCGTGGACGCGTACGACTCGGACATGAGCTACGACCTGCCCACGTACATCGACGAGGACGGGGTGGAGCGGGTGAAGCCGAGTTTGGATCCGGTGCAGCCGCCGACTGAGCCGTTTTATAAGATGGCCATCGAGCTCCAGCGAGCCAAGGCGCAGGGGAAGAAGAAGAGCGGCAAGCAGCGTCTGCACGAGGAGGCGACCCGACGGTAGACTGAGAGTCACATCATTTGAAATCAATACTGTGTATCATCAACCCCATGTTTTCAAAGACTATGTAAAGGTATCATCAGCGCAGGATCGTCACCGAAAATTGTTCTCACTCCCCAGCCTTGCGCTTCTTCCCGACGGCCACGATGTTACCCGCGGTGCCCTCCTTGTGCGCCTTGTACGCCGCCGCGAGCTTCTCGATGCACTCCTTGGACGCCACCGCGTGATCCACGATGGGCGTTGGGTAGTCCACGCCCACGACGCACCCAGCCTTCTTCTGCACGTCAATCGGCGCGGTCCAAGGCTCGTAGATGTACTTGGCCGGCATATCTTTCAGCGCGGGGAGGTACTTGCGGATAAACGCGCCATCCTTGTCGTACTTTTTACCGAAACTCACCGGCCCGTACACCCGAAAGTACTGGTAGAAGAAGCAGCTGCAACTGAGCCACATCCAGTTGCCGTTGTTGAGCGCGTGGTCCGCGTCGACGAGCTCGCGGTCGAAAACAGCCGCGCCGGCTTCCCAGTGCACGAAGAGATCCCCCCGGGTCAGGAAACACGCGACGGCGTGCCGCGCCAGGTGGTGCATCCACCCTTCCTTCCGCAGCTGCATCATGCACGCGTCGATCCACGGGAACCCCGTCCGGGCCTCTTCCCACGCCGCGAGCCGCGTTTCGTCCCAGGTCCACGGAATCTGCCGACATATCCTGTTCCCCGCCATTCGGTCGTAGTTTGGAGTGCCGTAGGCGGCGAGGTAGTAAAACTCCCGCCACAGCAGCTGGCCCTCGAGCGACTCCGGCGGCTTGCTGTGCTTCCCCTTCAGCGTTTGATCGAGCACGACGCGCAGCTCGTGCCAGAAGGTGCGCGGGGAGACGCAGCCGAACTTG
>Ga0209631_10007765_pt1 | contig 10623 bp, 10 predicted proteins | sample COG_08_FD_184752 | JGI IMG/M metagenome (GOLD analysis project Ga0209631, IMG submission 184752) | Pelagic Microbial community sample from North Sea - COGITO 998_met_08 (SPAdes) (version 2) | ecosystem: Environmental > Aquatic > Marine > Neritic zone/Coastal water | place: Helgoland, sampling...
TAGATGAAAAAAAATATGCTGGTCACAGTCTTAGGTCAGGCTTTGCAACTAGTACAGCTGAATATGGAGCCAGTGAAAGAAATATAATGGCAATGACAGGGCATAAATCTGTAGACATGGTTCGCAGATATATCAAAGAAGCTGACTTATTCAAAAACAATGCTTTAAATAAAATTTCAAATAAATAAAATAAAGTTCAAAATTTGAAAATTTTTTCAATCAAATTCTCTTTTTTAACACCATAGGACAAAATTTTTTCATAAATTTCATCTACGCTTAAATTCAAAAAATTATTTTTATTAAAAATACATTCTCCATTTTTAATAGGCGGAATAGTTGCTTTTAAATTATCTGTATGATTATCGTACCAATTTATTCCTAATATAATCATTGGATGATTGTAAGCAGACAACACCCACATAGATCCTGAGTCAGTTCCAAGAGCAAGTTTAGATCCTAAAGAAATCTTTATTTGATTAAAAAAATCCAAATCAGTTAAATTATGATAATATTTTATATTTTTAGATAATTTAGGTTCTTTAAAGTAACCGAAATGATAAACGTTGATTGAATTATCAATTAATTTTGAAACTAGTCTACTCCACCATTCTTCAGATGGATTGCGGTTTTTACTTCTTCCGTATCCAGCAAAAGGCCATATAGCTAATGATTTATTTAAAATCTTATTGCGTTTTGACTCTATTTTATCATAAGTATAGGCAGCTTTTTTTTGTTCATCCTCAAACCCGCAATCAAACCATTTGTAAAGATAAGGAATTTTTTCGTTAGTAGTTAAGGTTTCGTTTAAATCTGTAATACCTGACATCAAAGCGGTTTCCTCTATGCAAGATCTGTGATTATACCAATTCTTATCTTCGTGTTGTCGATTTAAAATTTGTTTATTATTATGATCTAACTTAGTGGTAATTACATCGCATTTAGATGCAATTCTGTAATCATTAGAATTAAATGAACTCCATTCACCGGAAATGAGAATTTTATCTATATCAGGATGATTAAAAAAAAGGGGCGCGCAATAAGATATTTTTTTGTGGAGAACGAAGTTTATGTATGTTTTTTTATATTTTTTTTTAAAATAAACTAACTGAGGTAGGCTCATTATTAGATCACCTATCAGACTAAATGAAGTTCCCCAAATTTTAATCATATATTAATTTTCCCTGAACAAATTATGAGCAAAAATTAAATCTGAGTGAAGCCAATTAACCATATGATAATTATTATTAATCATTAATTTATAAATTTCAGAATTAATTATATTTTGCAAGCTGAAATTTTTAATTTCAATTTTTTTAAGACTTGTGTCTAAATATTCTATTACAATTATACTTGGCTTATATTTTTTTAAATTAAATCCTTTAATTACTTCAATTTCATGACCCTCTACATCAATTGATACAAAATCTATTTTTTTATTTTTAAACGGAGATTTTTCAATTATTGAGTCTAAAGTATCTGATTTAATTTTCTTAACATTTTCAGAAGAATGCAAATTTTGATTTTCAGATGTTTTGATCTTATTAATTGGCGATTTTTCATGGAAATTAATGTATTCTAATATAGTTTTTTTCGATGAAATTGCTAAATTAATATTTAAGTCCTTTTTTCTAAATAAATTAAATAATTCAATTGATTTTTTGTCAATGTCAATATTAATACCCACCCAGCCTTTTTGATTTAGAAGGTAGGTATTGTTATTATAAACGGGGTGATTACAACCCACATCTATATAGATACCATTATTTTTTTTGAAAATATAATCAACTACTAAATCGATACTTGTTAAAGAATAAGATATTTTTTTTGATTTGATCTTTCTATTTAGATAGCTAGCTAATTCCTTAATTAAATTTATCATTTGAATTTTTTAGAAACACTTATAATTCGATTGAAAATAGATTTTAATTTAATTTTTTTATTAAAGTTAGATTTGAAAACAAATTGGTGTTTAGTGTTTAAAGGTTTCCAGCAACTATACCATGTTAGGTCTCTCCTATTAATAATATCAATAATATTCGTTTTATTAAAACCTGATATTTGAACTAAAAAACCCGAGTGGCAACTAATAGAGTAAGTCGACATTCCTATAATTCTTTCAAAAATTGGTAGATTTAAATTTTCCAAAAAGATAATTTTTTTATTTTTTTTTAAACTCCCCTTAAGATGTTTATAATATAAATCTTTAATTTTGTTTGAAGTAATTACAATTTTTTTATTAATTTTCTTTTGAAAATTTACTAATTCTTTCGAAAAATCTTTGTTAATATTAATTATATCGTTCCATTTTTCATCAAGATGAATCAATACATATTTTGACTTAATTTTTATATTATATATTTTTTTTGATAGTAAGATATTTTTTTTCTTAATTTCATAAAAATAATTCTTTTTTGTATTGAGCTGAAGATTTAAATTATTAGCCAATTTGATTAATATAGAAGGCAAATGCTCTACTTTGGATAAATCTTTTTTACTTGTAAAAGTCTCAAATTTATCAAAAACTAGGTAGTTGTAAATAAAGTTTGGCTTCGACCACTTAAAACTAATTATAAAATCAAAAAAATTAAAAACGTAAGAAACTCCATATTTTTTCTTTGCTTTTAAAAATAAATTAGCAAAATTAGAGAAAGATTTTCCATCTAAACTTAATGAGCAGTAATAATTTGGCTTAATAATATTTTTAAAAATTAAAATTTTTTCTCTTAATGTACTTCTCTTATCGTATATAATTATTCTATTTATGGTTTTGTAATCAATAATAAATTTTTTATTGTAGGGTGAACCAACCACTGTAATATGAGAATCTTTATATTTACTTTTTATTGCATTTATAATATTGGTGATTATTAAAAAATCACCAAGTCTATCTGTTCTAAATATAATAAATTTTTTCATTTAAATTTAAATTTTACTATTCTTTTTTTATAGCCTAATTTTCTTAACAAATTAATATTTGCAAATAAACCTGGATAAACTTTTTTTTCATAATTTAATTTCTTTTTAAATCCATACTTATTTTTTATTATCTCAATTAAATTAATTAAGTTTATTTTTTTACCGCTGCCTACGTTTATTGATGTTGAGATTCTTTTATTCAACATAAAAAATATAATTTCACATAATTGATTTAAATCAATGTAATCACGACATGTGTTAATTTTTTTTATTGTAAGAATTTTATTTTTTGATTTCATCTTTTTTTTTATATCTTGAATAAAAAAACCTTTTTTATGCTTAGCTGAATAAAAATTAAAAATTCTAGCTATGCCTATTTTGAATTTTATTTTTTTGTGATTTTTGATTATATAATCTTCAACTCTTTTTTTTGACTTCCCGTAAATTGTAGAAGGATTTCTATTTGAATTTTCTACTAAATTTTTAAGAGAAGGCTTGTATACATGAGATGAAGAAGAGAATAAAAAATATTTAAAATTTGATAACTTTGTTTTATTTAACTTTTTGATAATATTAATAGTTGCCGCAGAGTTAATCTTATAAGTTTTTTTTGAATTTCTATTAGTAGCGTATACTGACGAAATAGCTGCTAAATGAATAAAATATTTTATATCTAGATTATTATTTAACCACTGTTCAAATTTTTTTTTGTTTTCAACTCTATCATTGTAAATTCTAAAATTGAATTTTGTTTTATATTTTTTTATAAATTGACTTCCTAGAGCCCCTTTTGAACCCGTTATTCCAATAATCTGTTTAGATACTTTTTTCAAAAGCTTTAACTATTTTTTGTATAAAAACATTACTAATTTTTTTTGTAGGTAAACCTATAAAAAAACCGTGATCATTAACTATATCAGAATTCGTAAATTTTTTTCCATTTAGAAGTTTATACTTTCTAACAGATGGTTGTTTGATAAAGTTTCCGCTTATGATGGGTCTTGTTTCGACCCCTCTTTTTTCAATATTTTTTATGAATTTTTTACGATTATACATATTTTTAATATAAATCGGGATACCGAACCATGACGGTTTAACGTTTTTGTTACCTTCTATAAAATAAAAATTATTATCTATAATCCTACTTTTCTTAAGAGCATTAACAATTAAATTTCTATTCTTATTTCTTGATGATATAAAATTATTCATATCATTAAACTGGCTTAACCCGATTGCTGCAGAAATATCAGTTGGCCTTAAATTAAATCCGGAGTTAAAAAATATAAACCTTGGGTCTAAATGTTTATTGTTTCTTGAAATTTTTTTTTCATTTTTTAAACCTCTTGTCCACCCGTGAGCTCTTAGAGCTTTAATAATTTCATAATCTTCTGGGTTTCTACAAGTTATCATACCTCCCTCACCTGAAGATATTTGATGTGAAGAATAAAATGAAAATGAAGAAAATTCACCAAATGTACCTAAAAATTTATTCTTATATTTTGATCCTAGTGACTCACAAGTATCTTCAATCAAAATAATTTTTTTTCTTTTAAGAATTTTCATTAAATTATCCATATTTGTTGAATTTCCTAAAACGTGAACCAACATTAAGGCTTTTGTTCGTTTGTTAATTTTTTTAATTAAATCTTTGATATTGATATTTAACGTAACGGGGTCGATATCCACAAAAACAGGTTTTAACCCTGATTGAATTATAGGCCATAGTGATGTAGACCAGCAAACTGTCGGAATAAGCACAGAATCACCTCGTTTTAGCCTTTTTTTTCTATAAGGATTTATAAGACATTGTAATGCTAAAAGATTTGCTGATGACCCTGAATTTACCATTAAGGAAAATTTTGTTTTAATTTTTTTTGTAAATTTTATTTCAAAATTTTTAGTGTGCTTGCCTATAGTGAGTTTTCCTGTTTTTATTACTTCAATAGCTTTACTTAGATCTTTTTTTCTGTATGGATTCTCAAGAAGAGGATAAAAAAAGTTTTTTGGCATTAACTATTTTCTAATTCAGAAGAAATCATATCTTCTATCAAATCATCTGTATTGTATACAGGTTTCCATTTAAGTAATTTTTTTGCTTTAGAAAAATCTCCTCTTAAAAAATCAACTTCAGTTGGTCTAAAAAATTTTTTATCAATATCGATTATAGTTTTGTTGTTATCTAAATTTACAGCTTTTTCATTTAATCCCTTACCAACCCATTTTATTTTTAATTTGATTTTTTTAGCTACTTTATTAGTAAAATCTTTTACAGTGGTTTCTTTATTAGTAGCAATTACCCAATTATCAGGCTTTTTATATTGAAGTATTTTCCACATTGATGTTGCATAATCTTTTGCATGTCCCCAGTCACGTATCGCATATAAATTCCCCAAAGTAAGCTTTTTTTGTAATCCTTTTTTAATTCTTACCAATCCCTGAACAATCTTTTTGGTTACAAAAGTTGGCCCTCTTCTAGGAGATTCATGGTTAAACAAAATTCCATTCGAGGCAAATATTCCGTAAGCTTCTCGATAGTGTACCGCTGTATGAAATGCAAAAACTTTTGAAATACCATACACAGATCTAGGATGAAAAGGCGTTAGTTCGTTAAGCGATTTTTTTTTATCTACTAAACCGTACATTTCTGAACTAGAAGCTTGATAATATTTTGTTTTTTTTAATTTAAGTATTCTTATAGACTCTAATATTCTCAATGCCCCCAATGCCGTTACATCCGCAGTGTACTCGGGTATATCAAAAGAAACTCTAACATGACTTTGTGCCGCTAAATTATAAACCTCATCAGGTTTAATTTTATTTATAATGTTCAGAGTGCTTGTTCCATCTGAAATATCGCCATAGTGTATAAAAAAGTTTTTATTTGAGAAATTTAGACTATCAAAGAGATGATCTATTCTTTCAGTATTAGCACTTGAAGATCGTCTTTTAACACCATGAATAATATAATTTTTTTTTAATAAAAGTTCGGCTAAATAAGATCCATCTTGTCCAGTAATTCCAAATATTAGTGCAACTTTTCTCTTAATTATTTTTCCCATAAATATTTTTTATTTGTTTTAAGTTCTAAGGTTTTATCGATTATAAATTCAGATACAAGATCTGAATTGAAATATTTCATGTACTTTATTTTACCATTTCTTGCTATGTTTTTTCTAAGTTTTTCATCTGAAGATATTTTAATAATTTTTTCAGACAAATCACTTATAGACTTGTAAAAAACCATTTCTTTATTATTAAAAAAATTTCCATAATTTGTTTTCTCATCAATTAAACACACAAGACCATTGCCAACTATTTGAGTAATTCTATCGCTACTATAATACTTAATTGCTTCACCTCTGCTGAGATTTAACCCCATTTTTGCATTCCCTATTGTTTTAAAATAATGATCAGCCCAAATAGGTTGGACTTTGTCAATTCCATATATATCAAACTTTACATTTGGTGTATTTGACCTTAAATTGTTCAAAAAAAGAATTCTATCATCTATTTTACCTGACTTTAAAACTCCTCTATGCACTCCATGGCTTAGAGCAAAAAAAACATCAACGTTGCAGGATTTATTAAAATTATTCAAAGTTTCGAATGATTTATCACTCGGATTTGGAATAAAATAAGACCTTTTATTTTTTAAAAAACTTAAAACCTCTGGGCTTGTAGTTAAAAAGGTCGAGTCAACAACATCAATTTTATCCAGTATCCTATCTCTATTTCTCTCGAAATCAGGACCTTTTTTATTTAATGGATCTAAAAACCACTGACTAAACTTTGTATTAGGGTAATCCTCTCTTAATTCAGATATCTGTTCTTTTGAAATTAAATCTGCATGACCTAAAACAATCAAATCAGGTTTATAGTTGTAGCAGGTTTTTTTAAGTTTATCGTTTAATGTTTTAGCTCCCTTTAAATCATTTAGAGATTTATAATACTTTTGAATATCACGATCACTAAATCCTAAAACACTATGTCCTTGTCTTATAAAGCCATTATTAATTCTTCTACCTGTATTAAAAAATAATCTTCCATCTAATCTTTCGTTAAAATTTGTGATGTGAAGAATTCTAAGTGATTTTTTTATTTTTTTTAAAAAAAATAATTTATTCGATAGCAATTTTTCATCTCTATATTCATCTATCTTTTTTGTAACAAATGAATGAGTAAGATAAAAATTTTTGATTGACGATCTTTGTAAGGTTTGTCTTAATTCATTATTGTTAATTAAAGATGAGATTTCACTTGTTAAATTTTTTACTGTTAAATTATTAATAATTTTAGCATTAGTTATTGTTTCAGGTAAACCTCCTTTGTTTGTAATGATTACAGCACAGCCATTTGCAGAAGCTTCTAAACTAGTTCTTCCAAAAGGCTCTTCCCATCTAGAGCACGCAACCGCAATACTTGAGACTTTAAAAATTTTTAGAACTTTATCATGATTTAAAAAACCTAATAGATCTGCATTTTTGTGTTGCAGAGTAATTTTTTCTCTTTTTTCATCGCCGATTATTTTGGCTTGCCAATTAGGATATTTATTAAGAATTTTTTCTATACTTTTTGCAAATACATCGTAACCTTTTGCTTTATTAAGCTTCCCAACAAAAGTGATCCAGTTATTCTTTTTATTGATAAAAGATAATTTTCCTTTCTTTGCAGATTGAAAAAAAACTACTAATTTATTGCTATTTACAAATTTGTTTTCTAGACCTTCCAAGAATCTTTTCTTTGACCAATTACTATTAAATATTATTTTATAACAAATTTTTAATAATTTTTTTCTCTCATTGATTGTTTTTGAACCGTCCATAGATAATGGATCATTGTGAAAGTATAAAGAAAAAACATTTTTTGGAATTTTATCATATAGTTGATAAATATAACTCGGCCTATTATGTACCTCAATTATTGAAAATTTAAATTTTTTCTGAAAATCAATAAATTTTTTTACATATTTTTTTGTTTGACTTGATAATAAATTTTTACTCAAATTAATATTTATATATTTAAGATTAAATTTTTTCCTATAACTAGTATTACCAAAAACGACTATTTTTTTTTTATATTTACTGTTCTTACTTGTTTCGTTAACAAATAGAGAAACAGCACCAGGATACTCTGGTGAAAAATTTTCTTTATATGGTAGTAATATGCCTATTTTCACAAATTTTTTTTTTTATATTGTTTCTAAGTGATCTGTTCTTCTTTATATAATATTCTCTAGAAATTGCTTCTCTTTTTGATTTAAATTTTTCTTTGTAAATCAATGTCCATTTTCTACCTCTTGTAAATTTCGCAGCCTTACCAGCATTGTGTAGAGCGACTCTTTTTTTTAAATTATTTGTATATCCAACATATGTAACTGATTTAATGCCTTCTGTTTTCAGCATATAAACGTAATATGTCAATTATTAGTATCCCTTAGATTTTGATCCCTTAATACCTTTTAATTTTTCTAGATCAGATTTTGCACCTATTGAAATATATCTACTATCAGATCCAACTGTGACTAAATTAAAACCTTTATCTATCATTTTTTGAGCATACTCTGGGGTGCCATTGTGAAGACCTGCCAACAAGTTTCTCTTTTTAGCGGCCTCAAGTATTCTAAGAATTTCTGCATAGGCTTTTGTGTTTTCAGATTTGTCAAACCCAGGTTCCTCTCCTACAGCTAAACTTAGGTCTGCTGGACCTACATAAATCCCATCTAAATTTGGCGTATCTAAAATTTCGTCAAGTTTTTCTAGAGCTTCTTTAGTTTCAATCATAGCTAATTTTAATATTTCTTGATCAGCATGTTTTGCATAGTCACCTCCGCCATAAATTGATGCTCTAATTGGACCAAAACTTCTGTAACCTTTTGGAGGATATTGGCATGCTTGGACAAAATTCTCTGCTTCGTTTCTATTACTCACCATTGGGCAAATAACTCCATAGCAGCCAGCATCTAAAATTTTCATTATTTGACCAGGTTCATTCCAATTAACTCTAGCCATTGGAGTAGTTTCAGTTGTTGAAATTGCTTGCAACATATTTACTGCATTAGGATAATCTATAAGACCATGTTGCATATCTATTGTTAAAGAATCCCATCCTTGATTAGCCATCACTTCAGCTGAAAAAGAACTTGGAACTGATAACCAGCTATTTATAATTGGCTTACCTGCTTTAAAAAGTTCTTTAAGTTTATTTTTTCTCATTCGTATGAGATTCCAAAATGAGTATATTTTATATTCAAATAATCTTTAATTGCCATTGAACCACCTTCTCTTCCATATCCAGTTTGTTTAATTCCACCAAATGGTGCTTCTGCTACAGCTACAACAGGAGTATTGACTGCAACACAACCAGATTCTAGTTGTTCAGATGCTTTATTTGCTTTTTTCAAATCAGTTGTGTAAACATAACTACATAAACCTAGATCATTGTTGTTTGCTCTGTCCATTACTTCATCAAAATCTTTAAAAGTTAAAATAGGAACTATTGGGCCGAAAGGCTCCTCTTTCATAACAGTAAAATTATCTTTTATATTATCGAATATAGTTGGCTCATAGAAATATCCTTTATTAAAGTTTGCTGCTCTTTTACCTCCAAGCAAAACTTTACCACCTTCTTTTTTTGTAGTTTCTACTAATTTTTCAACTCCTTCTAACCTTTGTTTAGTACATAAAGGCCCAAGTAATGTATCTTTATTCATACCATTTCCAATTTTTAGTTTTTTTGTTTTTTCTACCATTAAATTTGCAAATTCATCTTTTTTCTTTTCATGTATATAAAATCTATTTGGTGAAATACATACTTGCCCATTATTCCTAAATTTTGAAGTTATAGCCATGTCTGTAACTTTATTTAAATCTACATCATCAAAAACTATGAATGGTGAGTGACCACTTAATTCCATTGTCACCCTTTGAACTTTGTCTGCTGCTTGTTTGAGAATTAATTTTCCAACTCTTGTTGATCCGGTAATAGAAATCTTTTTAATAACATCTGATTTAATTAATTCTTCAGAAATTCCAGCTGGATCACCAGATAACAAATTTACAACTCCTGGAGGAACGCCTGCTTCTCTACAAATATCAACTATTTCCATAACACTGCCTGGTGTGATTACATCTGGTTTAACTATAACCGAACACCCTGCTGCTAAAGCTGTAGAAATTTTTCTTGAAGCAAGAATTACTGGAAAATTCCATGGAACTAAAGCTGCAACAACTCCTACAGGTTGATACATGACGTGAATTTGTGTATTTGGAAATCTACTTTGATTTATCTCTCCAAAAATTCTTTTAGTTTCCTCAGAATTCCATTCAAAGATATCTGCGGCTCCACCTATTTCACCTGGACCTTCCGTTAAAGGTTTTCCGACTTCAAGTGTCAACCATTTTGATAAAACATCAACTCTTTTTCTGATTAAATCTGAGATCTTTCTTATAATTTTAGACCTCTCCCAAGGTGAGGTATTTTTCCAAATTTGCAAACCTTTTTCAGCAGACTTAAGAGCTTTTTGAATATCTGAGCTATTAGCTTTTGATGCCTTTCCTATTATTTCTTCAGTTGCAGGATTAATTATATCGTAAGTTTCACCGCCTGCTGATTTTTGCCACTTACCATCAATGAACTGTCCGTATTTTTCGTACATATATTGTTGTTGAATAAAGAATATTAATTAAATAGTTTATATTGAATTTATGA
>Ga0209631_10007774_pt1 | contig 10615 bp, 8 predicted proteins | sample COG_08_FD_184752 | JGI IMG/M metagenome (GOLD analysis project Ga0209631, IMG submission 184752) | Pelagic Microbial community sample from North Sea - COGITO 998_met_08 (SPAdes) (version 2) | ecosystem: Environmental > Aquatic > Marine > Neritic zone/Coastal water | place: Helgoland, sampling...
CCCCCTAAAGCTCCTGCTAAAATCGAAATTTTCTTCACCGCCCGGGCTGGATTTGCTTTCCAGTCCCAACGAAATTCCCACAAAAGGTCCACAGCAAACAAAGCAAAAAATGAGATATTGATCACACGCGTCATGCACAATAAGCCCAATATTGTTCCAATCAACGCATAATGAATGGGTCTTCTGGATTGCCGAAACCGGATCCAAATAAAAATTAAGACGGCGACCAGAAAAAACTCAGAGGTGTGCGCCATTCGCTGTCTGATGAAAGAGAAATAAATCAGTGGTGAAGCAAGCCAGATTGACAGCGTTGCCAGCATACTGACATGCTTTCGGGTAAACATTCGCAAGGTACGATAAACAAAGATCAAACCTGTGAAAAGGTAGGTCGCTGAAGCAACGGCAGTCGAAAAATAATATGGGGCTGAATATCCATCTGTTGTAACCGGATAACCTAAACTCTGATACAAATGGGCAAGCGCATGTCCTATCAGAAAAAAAGGCAGAAACAAGATCGCTTGTCCCATTTGCCAATTGTTAAACACATAACCTGTCGGATTAATTTTTTCCGCATGGGCGTAACCACGCTCATTTAAAAAATCGAGATCGCCATCAATGAAAGTAGAGCGCAGGAAAGCGTAGTAACCGGTGTCGTCACCCCCGTCGATAGTCGATACTGAGTAGAATCCTGTATGTATATTCGGAGGAACCCACGAGTTAAATATCCCCAGCGGCGTGAGCCACAAAAAGGTGAAAAAGAATATTCCACCCAAATAAAGAGCACTACGTTTCGACATTGGTTTTATCTGAAAAGATCAGGAATAGAGGAATTATTATGAGGTTTTGTCGGAAAAACGTTTTTTATTTACTCGAAACCGGCTGAGTTTCAAGCACTAGGCCTTTTTCAACGAGTTGTCGGTGAGCATCTTCTACTTTGGAAACCGCTTCTTGCCCATCACTCCAGGAGATTAGATCTTTTAGTCCTTCTTTTAGTGTGAACTTGGGCTCGAACCCTAATTCGCTGATTTTCGAAATGTCTGCATAACAGTCTCGAATATCACCATTACGAAACTTGTAAATCACATCAGGGCTAAATGTTTTTCCGCAAAGTTCAATAAGTGTTTCCGCAAGTTCAAGAATAGATGAAGGTTTTCCTGTGCCAATATTGAAGATACCATATTCCGCCTGGTTCAACAAAAGGAGCTTGCCACGCACCAGATCTTTAACATGAATAAAGTCGCGGCGCTGGTTACCATCTTCATATATCAAAGGTGGGGTATCATTTTTTATCGCGGAACAAAAAATTGCTGCTGCCCCGGTATAAGGGTTATTCAAGGACTGTCGGGGGCCGTAGCAATTAAAGTATCTGCATGCCACCGTAGGAATATTGTGTGCCCGACCAATCATCAGCGAATAAACCTCCTGATCTTTTTTACTTTGCGCATAAACTGAAGTGCAGTCGAGTTCTTTATCCTCCCCGGTTGGCAGAGGAGAAAGCGCTGAAGCGCATTCAGGACAAAGCATTTCCCATTGTCCTTCAGCTAATTGACTATCAGGTCTCGGTTTGGGGGAAATTTTTCCATGCTCTTCGCAGTGATAGCAACCTTCGCCATAAAGGCTCATGGAGCTGGCAACCAATACTTTTTCTACATTATGTTTTTCATTTACAAGAATATCCCAGAGCACACCGGTACCTTGAACATTGGTAGAAATATATTGGTCAATAGAATACATAGATTGACCTACACCAACCTCTGCAGCATCGTGAATAATGAGATCAACGTCTTTTATGGATTGGTGTAAATGGTCTCGGTCTCGAACGTCTCCTTTTATAAACTCCGCATCTGGATGCAAAAAATCAGGTTTTTCAGCCCTATCTCCATGTACTTGCAGGTTGAGATTGTCGTAAACACGAACATTGTAACCTTGAGCAATCAACTCATCAACCGTGTGCGAACCTATAAACCCTGCTCCACCTGTGACCAAAACCTTCTTTGCCATTTAATTCTCCTCTCTAGCCTTAGTCTTTCGATTTTTTTCAACGGGATATAGCATTTCATTTATCATCATATCTCATTCGGCAAATAAGGGGAAGGACTTGAGGCATAGAACCGTATTTTGGTTTTCGTAACCCCATTGAAATCTAGAAAGAATTGAGCAATAATCAGGGGTCAGAGAACGCGTTGTCCTTCCCTTTAGCAACAACCGGCATGCAAAGTGGATCTTTCCTGCATTATTGTTAATTATAAAAATAGTGAGCCTCTAAAAGATTGCCTGGCATCCATTTACCAAACTGTCCAGGGAATAGACTTTGAAGTAATAATTGTTGATAACAGCGAGAATGACCCAGGCTTGCAACCTCTAAAAGAGTTATATCCAAAGGCCCAGTTTATTTCTAATTCCTCCAACGTTGGGTTTTCCAAGGCTAATAATCAGGCCGCTAAAATAGCACAAGGCAATATTTTGATTTTTTTGAATCCAGACACCATTTTATCTGATAAGGCAATCAACTCTATGTACAAGCACGTTTGCTCTCATACGGAGATCGGTGCACTTGGTCCCAAAGTAGTGAACCCAGACGGAAGCTTGCAATATTCCTGCAGGCGGTACCCTACTCTATGGACCGGTCTGTTCAATCGCTACTCTATACTTTCCCAGTTATTTCCAGAAAACCGTTTTACTAGCCAATATTTGATGCGTGACTTTGATCACAATGAAATTCGGCAGGTTGACTGGCTCTCAGGATGTTGTTTAATGGTATCAAAAAGTATTTTCGAACAATCTCACGGGTTCGATGAAAACTATTTTTTATTCAATGAAGATGTAGATTTATGCCGAACGATCAATAAAGGAGGAAAGAGAGTTATCTATTTTCCTGAAGCAACAGTCATCCATCAGGTATCCACCAGCAATAGCAAAACGACGGCAAGAGTGATCATTCAACGACATTTGGGAATGATGCATTATTTCAGAAAACACGATGAGGGGAACTTTTTGACTCGAGGAATAATTAATTTTTTTATTTCTCTGAGGGGTGTTACGCAACTACTAATCAACTTTATAAAATGAAATTTGAATCTTTCCCAATTCCAGGCGAAGTCTACCTTATTGGATATTTCCTAGCATTCATATTGTCTTTTGGCACCACTTTGTTTTTAATTAGAAACCCGTTCAATTTCGTCTTTAATCATCTTTCGAACTCAATCTGTGAGGATATCAAATCGTTCGGAGGAATTGCCGTTATTCTGTCGTTTTTAATAACCCTTTGGCTTTTTCTGCTAACAGGAATGATTGATTCTGGCAATATCTACTTACTTGCTGTAATTACTGCTAGCACAGGTGTGATGCTCCTTCTTGGAATTTATGACGATATTACCCAATGCACCGCCCGCCTGAAACTGGCAGTTCAAATACTGATTGCCTGCGCACTTTATTTTTGCGGTTTTCAAATTGAGCGGATTGGAAATCTGGTTGAACTGGGTAATTTTTCGATTTTCTTGACCATTCTTTGGATCGTGGGGATAACCAATGCCATAAACCTTATTGATGGGATGGACGGGTTGGCACCAGGAATTATTTTCTCTTCCTGCCTCACCATTGCATTTGTTTATTTGGAAAGAGAAATTATCGGAGGATCTTTTCTCGCTGTCATTTTAGCTGGAAGTGTTTTAGGGTTTTTCATTTTCAATTTCCCCCCCGCAAAAATAATCCTTGGAGATACGGGAAGCCTGCCACTAGGTCTTCTTGTTGCATTAATAACCTTACTTCCTTTGAATCAGGGTTATACCGATGAGATTTACTATCTCATTCCTGTCATCACACTTTTAATACCAATTTTAGATACTACCTTTTCTTTTTTCCGAAGAATTGTCAAAGGAACCAGTCCTTTTCTTAAAGACGCAGAACATTTTCACCATCGACTTGGGAAACTCGGCCTAACACCCGTTAAGTCTATATCTATACTTTTTCTTATTGGCTTTTATTTTGATTTAACTGCCATTTTAACTGCTTACAGCATCAACCTGATACCAAAACTCATTCCAACCTATTTTGTTTTTATTATTATTAACGTGGCGGTATTAATAACCATTTTAAAACGAAAAGAAAAAAAACATCGGCATGATTGACCCTGTAACATCGAAAAAATCTTTTTTAAATCTGGGGATCATCTTATTAGTTTTAATCCTGTTTTCATATGCAAACACGCTCAATTCCCCTCTCAACTTTGACGATCATGCCGTATTACAGCAAATAGAACTTTCAGGTCTCAACGCCTACCATCAGATTCCTCCCATTCAGTATCGGCATCTTTATTTTCTCAGCTTCAGCTTAAACCACTCCCAAAATGGATTGGAACTTTTCGCATATCATTTGGTCAATATTACCTTCCACTTCTTAACCTCGCTGGTTTTACTTTTAATCGTATTTTTCACTCTCGACAATGGAACGAGCTGGCAAGGAAAACATGCGTTAGGCATAGCCGGGTTGACCGCTATTTTATTTACGATCAACCCCTTGAACACAGAGACTGTGACTTATATTTCGGGAAGAGCCAGTGGGATGGCAGGATTCTTTTATTTATTGGCAATGCTGTCGTTCATCTTTGGAAGCTTGAAAAAGTTTTCAGGCAAAACTATTCCATTCTATGCCTTTGCTCTCACCGCTTTTACAGCAGCCCTTCTTAGCAAAGAAACCAGCATCACCTTGCCTGCAGTAATTATTCTATATGATTTATGTTTCATGAAAAACGACCGCTGGGTTTCCTTTAAAAGTCGTTTGGGTTTCTTTTATCTACCTATTGCATTGACACTTCTTGTGTTGCTGGTCTCCCAGCCTTTCCTTCAACAACTGATAATAACATGGGCGGGAAAGTTCGATCTTGACTATGCGCTCGCGCAGGCACAGATCATAGGTTACGCATTTAAACTCTGTTTCTTTCCCATCAATCTTATTTTTGATTACGACTTTACACCCAACTGGTTTGCAAGTGGATTTTTTAAATGGCTACCCGTTTTAATTTGGATATCATTAGTGGCAGTTATTTTAAAAAAATTCAAAAAACTACCACCTGTACTTTCATTTTCTATTTTCTGGTTTATCCTTACAATTTCAATCACCAATAGTTTTTTACCGCGCGCGGATTTATTGAGCGAGAGAAATCTTTATCTTCCCAGTATTGGCCCCGCACTATTAACCTCGTGTGCTTATTACAGCTACTTTATCAAACATCGGTCATTGTATTTCAGGCAAGGGCTTGCATTAATTCTGCTGATAGTAATCATTCAAAGCTCATTGGTTATCAAAAGAAATGCCACCTATCAATCAAATATTGACCTCTGGGAAGATACTCTGAAAAAATCCCCATCCGACTTAAAAGTCCTACATAACCTAAGCCATTATTATTTGGAAAAAAAGGATAACGAAAAAGCATTAGTCACCCTGATAAAACTTTCAAGATCGAACGCATCGGCTTTTTATAAATCTTTCGCCCATAGCAATCTTGGCAGTATTCATGCGCAAAATAAAAATTTCGCTCTCGCAGAAAAAGAGTTCCATAAAGCGATTCAGACAGACCCCACTATTCCACTTGGCTACCTTAATCTTGGGATTTATTACGCCTCCCGAGGCTTGCACCAAAAAGCTAAAACCCTGTTAGAAATGGCCCTAGATCGTTACGATAAATATCGTTGGGGTTATACCATGCCGGCGAATCTAAACTTCAGTCTGGCACGTGTGAATTTTGAGCTAAGACTTTTTTCGGAAGCGGAAAAGGATTTAAAACGATATCTTACTGAAACACCTGAATCACCCAACGGGTTATTACTTCTGGGGAAAATTTACCAGCAAATGGGAATAATCGACTCTGCAATAGTCTCTTATCAAAAAATAAAAGGGAGCCCAGAAATAGAAGCAAAAGCCTCCAACAATCTTGGGCTCATTTACTTGAGCCTCAATCAACCTCAAAATGCGTTATTAGAGTTCGAACGTTCTCTGAGAATAAATCCAAAACTCTCTGACACCCATTATAATCTCGGGAGGCTGATCATCGATTCAAAGGGCGATATTGAGTTAGCGCGCGAGCATCTAAATACAGCTTTCTCGATGACCGAAAACCCTGCCTTAAAAATACAGATAAAAAAACTGCTACTACAATTCTCTCGTTCATAGCGATTTTTTTTCTTAAGTATAGGGTCGCCAAAATTTCTGACTCATTTTATTTATAACAACAGAAGCATCTACCACCCGTTCCCCGTGTGTTATCTTTCTCAAGGCCCATACCCTTGGAAATTCTTTCAAGGCATGCCATTTAGCTTTAAACACCGGTACGGCTTTTCCTCTCAACGTAAACCAGATCAATGCAGCCAAATTAAAAACGATATGTTGCGGCAGGTAATACCAGAACCTTGGCATATTTCGAATATAAGACCAGACTAGATTTCTTTGCCCATGGTATACGGCAAAATCGCTATAGCGGCTTGTGGTAGCTGACCCGACATGCTCTACCACGGCACCTGGGACATATCGGCAAACATACCCCTTTAACTGCAAGCGGAATCCCAGATCCACATCTTCAAAATAGCAGAAAAATTTTTCATCGAAGCCTCCTGCCTCATCGAACACATCTTTGCGAATAAAGGATGCTGCCGCACAGGGGGAAAATATTTCCTGCATTTCTCTTTCTACTTTTGAAGATGAGACACCATGATCGCGCCTCCAGGCAGAACCACAAACATGATAAACATCTCCGGTCCCATCTACTCTGTCACTTCCATACCGGAGCATATTACTGCCAAACGATGGGCATTCGGGAAATTCTTCTGCAGCCTTGGATAATTTTTCCAACCAATCGGGGTTGGCAAAAGCATCTGGATTCAAAAATGCAATCCAATCGCAATCATCAGCCTTTTGGGCAGCAAAATTATTTGCGAACGCAAAACCTGTGTTGGATTCCAGCTTTATAAATTCGCAATCCAGAAATTTTCCTTCCAACCCCTCAAGAGAATCATCGGTACTAGCATTATCCACGACGATTATGCGTGTAGGTTTTAGCGTTTGGGTTTCCAGACTTTGCAGGCACTTATCTAAATAAGCACCCGAGTTCCAATTGATAACAACGACAGCAATGGAAAATGAAGCAGGCATGGCGGTTTATATAGGTTGGAGTGCCGTATAAAATCAGGCTAAAACTTGACTATTATCATCCCTTCAAAAACGTTTTGCCCTTTTGCTCCTGCGGCGAGCAAGGCAATATCTTGAAAGCGCAGGCTTAAGCGCTTATAATCATAACAAGCTGTCCCTAGTATTCCCTACAGTTCATGTTTTAACACCGAATATTACAGAAATGAAAACATTTTTTATTACAGGCGGCGCCGGATTCATCGGAGGAAACTTTATCCTCAACCTGATGAAATCCGATCAGGTCAAAGTTATCAACTACGACAAACTCACCTATGCAGGGAATCTGGATACCCTGTCTTCCTTAGAGAACGACCCAAATTATATATTTGTTCAAGGCGATATTTGCGATGGAGATAAATTGGAGAAACTGTTTGCAGAGTACAAAATTGACCGTGTCGTCCATTTTGCTGCAGAATCTCATGTTGACCGATCTATTGAGTCCCCTGGAGATTTTATACAGACCAATGTTGTAGGAACCTATGAGTTATTGGAAGCAACGCGCAATTATCTAGGGAAAGGTTCTCGTCCCGAAGATTTTCGCTTCCTCCATGTTTCAACAGATGAAGTTTATGGTTCGCTGGGTGACATTGGGCTATTCACCGAAGAAACACCTTACGCACCTAATTCGCCTTACGCGGCTTCCAAAGCCTCATCCGATCATTTGGTTCGTTCCTATTTTAAAACCTTCGGTTTGCCGGTGGTGACCACAAATTGCTCTAACAACTATGGCCCTTACCAATTCCCTGAAAAACTATTGCCGCTGATGATTCAAAAAGCACTTGCAGGAAAACCTCTACCTGTTTACGGAGACGGCAAACAGATACGCGACTGGTTATTTGTTGGAGACCATTGCAAAGCCATCCTCCAAGTCTTGGAAAAAGGTGAAGTAGGGCAAGTCTATAATATTGGTGGGCATAACGAAAAAACCAATTTGGATGTCGTGCATTCTCTTTGTAAAATATTAGATGAGCTGGTTCCAAACTCTCCTTATCACCCACATAAAGATCTCATCGAGTTTGTAGCCGACCGACCGGGACATGATCGGCGTTATGCTATTGATGCAAGTAAAATTCATAATCACCTGGGATGGGAACCCGAAGAATCATTTGAAACCGGTCTTCGTAAAACGGTAAGCTGGTATCTGGACAATAAAGACTGGGTCAACCGGGTCATGTCTGGAGCTTATAGAGGAGAACGACTGGGTCTTGAATAATTTAAGGATTTTTCAAAATGATCAATAAAGGAATCATACTAGCAGGAGGCTCAGGAACCCGACTCTATCCTCTAACCCAGGTCGTCAGCAAACAGTTGATGCCACTTTATGATAAGCCGATGATTTATTATCCGCTGAGTACTCTCTTATCGGCAGGTATTCGCGATGTATTTGTCATCACGACACCGCAGGATCAACCCCTGTTCCAGGAATTACTTAAAGACGGAAACCAGTGGGGTATCAATATTACTTATGGAGTCCAACCCCGCCCCGACGGATTGGCTCAGGCTTTTCTCATCGCCAAAGATTTCATAGGCAATGAGGGTTGCAGCCTCATTCTGGGTGACAATGTCTTTTACGGAACTGAATTGCCCGACATGATGCAAACAGCTCAGAAACGTCAGGAAGGAGCAACGGTATTTGGATATTGGGTCAAAGACCCGCAACACTATGGTGTCGCGGAATTTGATGATAACGATAAAGTTGTAAGTGTCGAAGAAAAACCGGAACAACCTAAATCGCATTACGCGATTACAGGATTATATTTTTACGACAAGCAAGTAGTTGACATTGCAGGCTCCATCAAACCTTCTCATCGGGGTGAATTGGAAATCACCGATGTAAACCGGGTATATCTTGAGCAATCACAGTTATCCGTCGAAAGAATGAGCCGCGGTTTTGCCTGGCTGGATACAGGATCACACGATTCCCTGCTCGATGCTGCCAACTTCATAGAAACCATTCAAAAGCGTCAGGGGCTCATGGTTTGTTGCCCCGAAGAGATCGCTTTCACAAAAGGATGGATTTCCACCACTGATGTTGAAAAGCTTGCCCACACGCTGAAAAAAAACGAATACGGTCAATATTTGACACGCATGATCGCCAACGCATAAACAAGACTTTTTAAATATCCTGTTTGCTGATTACCTCTTTTATAATTCTCGCCCTATGAAAATTCTTTTAACAGGAAAAACCGGGCAGGTTGGTGGAGAATTAAATAGTATTCTTAAAGACATGGGAGAGCTAGTTTCTGTTGGAAGAGAACAGTTGGATCTTTCGAAAATAGATTCTATCGAACCTGCAGTCCTTGACATACTACCCGACATTATTATCAATGCTGCCGCATACACGGCTGTCGACAACGCCGAAGAAGAGCCTGACTTGGCAATGACCATAAATGGGGTCGCGCCCGGGGTTTTGGCAAAAGCCGCAAAAAAAGTTGGAGCCAGCCTGATTCATTATTCTACCGATTATGTTTTTGATGGTCGCTCAGATACCCCTTATCGCGAAGAAGATGCTACCTGTCCGCTGAGTATTTATGGAGAGTCTAAACTAAAAGGAGAAAAAAATATCGCCGAAACTGGAATCCCCTATTTAATCCTGAGAACCAGTTGGGTATACAGCCTTCAAGGCAAAAGTTTTTTACGAACAATAAAAAAGTTGGCAGCGGAAAGGGACACGCTTCGAATTGTTGACGATCAAATAGGTGCCCCGACATGGGCCCACTCTATTGCTCTGGCGACTCGCAAAATTATTGATCAATGTTTGAGAGATAGGGCAGAGCCTTCGCTATCAGGGGTTTTTCATTTGACCTGCCAGGGACAATCGAGCTGGCATGGTTTTGCTAAAGAAATTCTGGATTTATCCGGCGCATCTCTCGACACCCAATTACTTCCCATTCCCACATCCGACTATCCGACCCCGGCAGCCCGCCCCCTTTACTCGCTGTTATGCAACAATAAATTAAAAAAAGTATTCGCTTTTGAGATGCCGCATTGGCATGATGCATTGAAAGATTGTATAAGTTCGACTCCTACAATCTGACTTTCAATTTTAATTCGGTTTGAAAAAAATGAATCCAGTGATCCATATGATAAGAGTTGATTGGTCGCAGATGCATGGCTCAGAATAGCCGGATATTGAAAATTCTCATAGTTCATAACAGCTTGAACGATGGCACTTCCATGTCTGGAGTGTTGAAGCATTATTTACTGATGGCCAAAGCCTGGGTCGACATGGGGCATCAGGTTGATTTCATGATGGCCAAGGCTGGTTTTCCGCAGGTGGCATCTCAGTTACCTTTTTGCGGGCGTCTGTGCTCTGATCCAATTTTCGATGCCAGTGAATATATTGATCAAACCTGGCGTTATTTTCCGGCTTTTGGATTCCGCTTAGTTTCCGCGCATCTTATATCTTCATCTTGCGATTACGGGGTTGTTTATG
>Ga0209631_10007776_pt1 | contig 10611 bp, 8 predicted proteins | sample COG_08_FD_184752 | JGI IMG/M metagenome (GOLD analysis project Ga0209631, IMG submission 184752) | Pelagic Microbial community sample from North Sea - COGITO 998_met_08 (SPAdes) (version 2) | ecosystem: Environmental > Aquatic > Marine > Neritic zone/Coastal water | place: Helgoland, sampling...
AAAAAACAGCTGCACTTTTTTCAAGGCAAAAAGAGGATTAAACAGAGCAGTAGAGTATTATATATCTACTTATATCATTATACAAAAATCAAATACTAATGGGAGAAAACAAAAACGCGATGCCGATTTTACGGAAACGGCAACTGAAAAGAAGACTTTTATGCTGTGCAGTCTTGTTTTTGATTTTGGGAGCGCACGTGTGGAAAAATCGATTGCGTGATGAAGATTCTTTTGACGACGATGATGATGATGATGGATTGATGAGAAAAAATGCGAACGAGGACGGGAGGAAGAAGAGTTTACGAAGCAGAGGAAGAGGAGATGATGATATAGATGATACAGATGATGATATAGATGATGATGATGATAACGATGATGATGTGACGAATAATAATAATAATAAATTGGAACGACTCCACACGAACACGAGAGTTCCAGAGTTTGCCTTTGGAGGCCAATGGGGAGCAACCAGAAACCAAGCGAAACTAAACGAGCACACGTCGCCGACGTTCGGGTGCCACGCGACGACGTCCATGCACATCAAAAATCCAGACACGGATAAACTGGAAGTTCTCGTCGCGTGGTTCGGCGGTTCCTACGAAGGCGCCGAGGACGTCGGCATTTGGACGGCGAGGAGAGACGAAGAGACCGGGATGTGGACGAAACCAAAGTTAGCCGCGAAGAAGTTTAGAAATAAACCGTACGAAGGGAAGAACTTGAAACATAACTCGCCGTATAACAAGCCAGAGCCGGAACGGAAAGGAGGCGAGCCGCATTGGAATCCGGTTTTGTTTTGCGCCGGCGCCGGCGAATCGGACGGGGACGGGGCGAGTTTAGGATCGTGCGAGAAGGAAATCGTCTTGTATTTTAAGCTCGGGTGGAAGATTTGGTTCTGGGAGACGTGGGAGGTGAGGTCGCGAGACGGTGGGAACACCTGGTCCGAGCCGAAAGAGACGGTGAAAAACGATAAAGGAGGGAGAGGACCGGTGAAGAATAAACCAATCGTGTTATCGGACGGGACGTGGCTCGCGCCGGCGTCGTTGGAAGGGCCAATGCCCGGCCAAAAAAGGAAACAATGGCGCGCGTTTGCGGATATTTCTATCGATTTAGGTAAAACGTGGAAACCGAGCTCGATTATTTTACCGATCGAGAACGGGTACGGGAACATTCAGCCGACGGTGTGGGAGAGCGAGCCCGGGCACGCGCACATGCTTCTCAGATCCTCTCGAGGTCGAAAAGGGATGTGGATTTGGCGTTCAGATTCTAAAGACGGCGGGAAGACGTGGACGCAAAGTAGAAAAACAAAGTTACCGAACAACAACTCCGGTTTAGACGTCGCGTATTTACCGAAATCGAAAGTGCTCGTGTTGGCGTACAACCACGTCATGAACGTCGACTCGCGATCGCCGATTCGATTAGCCATATCCAAAGATAACGGCGAAAACTGGGAGTTACAAGTGGAATTAGATAACGAGAAAGGGTCGGTGCATAACGCCGGTCACGAGTACTCGTACCCGTCGTGCGTCCCTTGGCCGGCGAAGGAGTACGGCGAGGAAGGCGTTTCGGTGACGTACACGTGGCACAGAAGACGCGTGGCGTTCTTCTCGGCGAGTTTGCGGGAACTTTTGAAAATGGCCAAGCCGAACGACCAATTAACGATTTAGTGAGTGGTGATGTTTAGTTGTTATGATTAAAATCTGCAAAAACGCGCTATGTGTCTGTAGTTTTCGCACCGCGGGTATTAATCGGTGGTGGTTTTATATCTGTTACATTTTTCGCATTTTACTTTTTACAATTATATACATTAAGCGGCACACAGACTAAGACACAAGCGCGGGTTCTTTAAAAAAATTAGTGCGGCGAAGGAAAGTTTTCGCTCGTACTACTACTCGAAGAGCTCGTCGTCGCCGCTCTTTTACCGTTACTTCCTTCTGTCGGTTCGTAATCGTCGTTGTACGTCAACAAGTTATCGTAGTAATCTACCGTTTTCTCGTTCGTCGTGGAATACGCAAACTTGACGATGCTTCTTTCTCCTTTAGTAATCGGCGTGACTCGATGCACGACGGAATCCGCTTGAACAATCAACACCGAATTCGGTTCCGATCGAATCCCTCGTCTCCTTCCGGTGTCCACATCTTTCCACTCCGTTCTCGAATCCGAGCTGTTGTGAATCGTACACACAATCTCAAACTGCGGCTCGGTATACAACGCCACGTCTCGATGCCAATCCATGCTCCCGCCAAACGGATATATCCTATACTCCACCGGCACATCCGACGGTTTCAACGCGTTTCGCTTGTTCGCATCTAACTTCTCTTCATCCGACAAAACCAACTCTCTCAACTTCTCCGCCGCGAATTCCGAGCAGCACATTTGATGCACCACGTCTTCCTCCGGCACCATCACGCCTAACCGAGAGTTTGCGCACACTCTTTTTTCTTCCTTCAAATGTTTCCTCAAATCGTCGCACGCTCGCGCAATCTTCTCAAAATCTTCTTTTTCGAAGAAATTCCGAACGTATAAGAACCCACCGGCGAGTTCGAACGCGGAGGACTGGGAGGAGGAGGAGGATTTATTACTATTCTTAATCACGCTATTCCTAATAATCGTGCTACTTAATTCTTCTTCTTGGGACGAATTGTTGTTCATGTTATTACTCGTATTCGCTGCTCGACTCCTCCGCCGTCTCCCTCTCGTCGACTCGATCGTCGTCGTCGTCGAAAAAAAGAAGCTCTTCTTCTTCTTCTCGTCGTTGTTGTTTTCATCGAAAAACTCGTCCTCTGAATCGTCCTCCTCGTTCGTGTTGTTTGAATGCGCGGATGATGATGCATCCGCTGAAATCTTTGTCAACGGATGATGATTGGTGCTTCTTTTGCTCCTCCTCCTTCTTCCACCGAACGACTTTGACGCCTTCGAAAAGGAAAGCACCAAAAGCGAAGAGGAGGAGAGAGAGGAGGCCATGATTTTCTGTTTTGTTCTCTTCTCTCTTTTGTTTGTCCTCGCTTGTGTTGTTTGTTTGTTTGAAGAGAGATCTCTCTTACGACGAAGTTTTCCTCCTCCGTTGTGTGCTTTTCTCTGAAGAGGAATTTTGAACGAAAAAAAAAAGACTCGAGTGATTTTGCATTTTTTCTCTTGAAGCTTCTCTTCTGTTTTTTTTTAACAAGAGAGACTTGTTGTTGTGTTTTTGGGGTCTCTTTCATTCCTGAACGTCATTGTTGTTCAACACTCAACACACACACACACACCTTACACGTATATATATAATAACGAAAAATATGGCATCGTTTCGTGTGAGTAAATAGTATCTATCTCGCGTTTACGCGGAGAGAGAAGAGAGAAGACGTTCGCGTCTCTCTTTTCTCTCTCTCTTTCGATTCGTTTTTTCTTTTCGTTTTAGCGCGTTTTTGACGACGAAATGAAGAGAGGAGGGAACAAAAAATTTCGTCGTGCCTCGAAAAGTACCGCGAAAGAGGACGACGACGAGGATGAATATCGCGTCGTTTTTCATAGGAAAAGGAAGGAGACTGTCTCAAAGAGAGGAATGTGATGCTCATTTCGCGTCTGCGAACGTCGCAAAGAGCACGCAACGTTGCGTTTTCGACGACGATGATGTGCTTTTTATTCCTCTCCCGTTGAAGACCTCTTTCTTTCCTCTCTGTTGTGAGCACAAAAAGGGGGAAAAATTGAGAGAGAAAGGACATTAGTAAACGCGAAAAAAAACCTTCACGCGAAGGCGCGAAACCTGTGGGTGTCGCGCTTTCGCGCGAAGAACTTTGAAACGATTCTCTCTTCGGCTTTGTGATGAAAGCCGCAACAAAAGCGCGCGGGTGGTGGTGTTTTAGGCCGACGAAACTTGAAAATTTCCTCCGTCAGAGAGGAAAAAGTCCTAAAACGTGGTTCTCCTCTCGAAGGTGTCTCAAAAGTCTGTGTTTTTGAGAGATTACGGCGCGTATTTTTTCTTTCTGTTATAACTGACCTTTACAATCCTCTCCTCATTTTCTTCATACATTAACAGTACCATCAATATCAAATCGTAGGTCGACGCGTCCCGACGGAGCAAGAACCAACGCCGCAGGTGTACCGCATGAAGCTTTGGGCCTTGGACGCGACGAGAGCGCGCTCGAAGTTTTGGTACTTTCTCTCGCGATTGCGAAAAGTGAAGAAAGCGAACGGTCAAATCATCGCGTGCAACGAGATTTTTGAGAAGGACGACACGACGGTGAAGAACTACGGGGTTTGGATTCGTTACCAGTCCCGAGTTGGGTTTCACAACGCGTACAAGGAGTACAGAGAGACGACTATGAACGCGGCGGTGGATGCGCTCTACACGGAGATGGCCTCGAGACATAGAGTCCGCTCGCACGCGTTGCAAATTATCAAAATCGCAGAAGTCGCGAACGAGGATGTGAGAAGAGAGAACACGAGACAGTTCTTGGCCGACGATGTCTCTTTCCCGGTTGTCCGAAAGACGCTCAGACACGACTCCAAGTCTCAAAAGACTACGTTCAAATACCAACGCCCGAACTTTGCCATCCTCTAAGAAAATTTTGTTTTGGATACGACTGTATGTGGTGTATTAGATATTACGTACAGATGATTGAAAAGAAAAGAAAAGAAAAGAGAGGATAAAGAGAGAGAGCGAAAGAGTATTTGAATTGTTTGAGAGATTGAGAGCGTGAAAAGAGAGAGTGTATTTATGGGATTCAACAAGGGAGAGAGAGAGAGAGGAAAATATATAAATTTAGAAATGCGATTAATGAGAGAGAAGAGCGAGAGAGAGAGCGAGAGAGAGAGAGTAAGAGGAGGAGAGGTGAGGACCAAGTGGCACTTGGTCTTTAAAATTAGACATAACATATAAAAAAGCAGAGGGCGCGTTTATAAAAAAACACACACTGAGGAGGCTTTGGTTTCATCCCGAAGACTAGTTATTCACATATTATTATTAGCTTTTGTGAACACAGCGAGAGAAATCATACACAACATAAAAAAAAGAAAGAGTATTTAAATTAAATTTACAGTACGCGCGGCGCGAAGTCAGCGTCTAGTCGTCTTTCTTCAACTGATTCGAATTCGCGGCGAACGACGCCTCGGGGTTCCCCCAGTTCTCCTCGTACGTCGCCGCCACCTCCGGGTCCAAATCCAATCCGCTTTTCAAACTCTCTCTCCCCGTCGCGACGAACTTGCCTTTCGGCGGTCGTTTCCTTCCGCTCGGCGTCCATTTCACCATCCACCCGTCGTATCCTCCTTTAACGCCGAAGACTTGCCCGTACCCGAACTCTTTCTGCATCTTTTCCGCGACTTGGCACGCGATCGTTCCATCCGCACACGCCAGTAATAACTTCGCCGAGGATGGGTTTATGTATTTATTTTTCAGTTTCTCCGTGAACTGTTCAATCGTATCTGTTCCGTCGTAAGGCACATTCACGGTTTGCCTCGGTGGTTTCACGATGTGTTCCTTCTCGTACATTTTCTCAGTTCTCATATCCACGAAGAGAAACTGTTGGCGTTCCATCAACAGTTTCGCCGGGTCGATATCTTTTTCAAACGATTCATCGGAGGACGACGCTCGAACGACAACGGCGTGGTTTCGAGCGAAGGCTTTCACTCTTGGTCTTCTTCTTCCTCTCGCTGTTGCCGCTCCGTCGTTCAGAGAAGATACGATTGCAGATGTTTGATTACGATGTAATCGAGGCGCTTTCACGAGAGCAACGGGAGTCGCTTTATTCGCAGAAGGAGCAGAGTTCGCGGAAGCGAGAGAGGATGGTTTTGCGACTGTTAAAGACATCGTTTTCATCGTCTTCTTCTTCTTTGCGTCGTTGTTGTTGTTGTTCTCCGCTTTTGAAAAGATGACAAAAACGCGTGACAAAAATGGCGCTTTTACCGCGCTTAAATCATCAACAGAATCATCGAAAGAAGAAAGCGAGGAGACTTCTTCCGAGTAAAATATGCATCTGTTTGACCTCTGTATTTATTCTCGTCGTTTTCTCGTCGTCTGAATCGTTCACGTCGTTAAAGCGTGAGCGCTTCAAAGTGTTCTCGATTTCCCCGAACGACGTGAAAGCGCTCGCAGGATTCGGAAAAGGACGCGCGTTTACGAGACAAAAGGAGGAAGAAACAAACGAAAGAGGACAAAAAAGAACGTTCGACGACGCGTCTCTCGAAAACCACGAGTACGAGCGAAAAGGAGTGGGCGTTATAGAAGAACGTTTGAAGTTTACCGACGATGACGACGACGAAGAGGACAACGACGAAGCAGACAAAGAAGAAAATACGCGAAGAAGCAAACAAAGACGAGGAAAAGAGAACATCGAGGAGAACGCTGCCAGTAATGCTGCTACTTTGAGTACTACGAGTACTGCGAACGAAAACGAAGAGAATGCCAACAACAAAGAAAAAATGTCACCACGGAAAATCGCGTTCCTCTCCATGCCGAAACAGTTGTCGAAGAAACATTTATCCGCGAAAAGTCAAGCGCCGCAGACGCTTTCGGAAGCGCGAGTAAAACTGAACGAAGGATTGAGACACGTGAAGAACGAACAGAAGATGAGGAGAGAAATTACGAGGTCGATAAAGCAACACACGACGGTGGCGAAAAGAACCGCGAAGTTTGTTGGTCAGAGGAGTAGTAGTGATAGTAGTAGCGGTGGGAGTAGTAGTAGCGAGAGTAACAGCGAGAGCGAGGAGCGAAGAAACGAGGAATCAAACGAAAACGACGAAGGAGGCGAAAGGGGAGGTGAACAACAACACGCAACAACAGATGATCCGCAAAAGATGACCGAAATCGATCGCTTAGCGTGGGAAATCAACACCAAAGAGTTCACGAAGAGCAAATTCCCGTGGGCGGACCCGTTCGTTGTTTTGTGCGAACGATACTCGCGTTTTTTGCGCAACGGCGTTCGATACAAAACCGTCCCGTGGGCGAACTTGGTGGAAGATATCAACGCGAAATACGAAGCGGACGGGCAGACGATCACGTCGAACACGGAGATGCTCATGGTGACGTTCGCTATCGAACGGTTGAAAGAAATACACGACGAAGAATCGAGAGTGAGAACAAAGTTGGAAGAGATTGAGAGAAAGTTAATCGCCTCGGCGCGAGAGAGTTCGAGTAAAGCGTTGGAGAGACTTAAAGCCGATAGCGGGATGGCGGATGTAGACGACGACGACGACGGTAAAGAGAATGAAGGAGATAAAGGTGCGAAAGACCCGGCGTTATCGACTTCCAGGGGCGGGCGTCCCAACGGACGAAACAACAAGCAGTACTTAGTCGACGAGCGCGAGTTCAACGAAGAGTTTATTCCTAAAGTTCGCAAATTGGCCAAAGCGTTGCTCAAAGACGTTCAGTGGGTGCACGACGAAGACAGCGAGGAGTATAAAAACATGTACGCGACGTACGATAACTTTCACAAAAGTCACTCCTCGGGAGAGCGCATCGACGAAAAAGATATTCAAGTACCGAAAGGCGTCTCTCTCGGTGAATTCGAAAAACGATTTTTACCGGAAAACGGCCAAGCGTACCCGAGCGGGAAGAAGAAACCGTCGTGCGCGTTGGTTGGCAACTCGCGCGCGTTGTTAGCCAACGACCGTCTCGGCGAACAAATCGACGACCACGACGTCGTCATGCGCTTAAATCAGGCGCCGTCGAAACGGTTCGAGAAATACGTGGGGCATAAAACCACGCATCGTTTGTTAAACGCCAAATGGACGCAAGCGTATAAATCGAATCCGTATTTACAGACGGAGCCGAACGTGACGTTTGTGATTACGAGGACGGATTGGTTGACGTATTTAAGAGCGGCAAAGGTGATGGCGAATTTGAAACCAAACTATTTTCCGAAAAATGCCGCCTCTTCTGCGTCGTTCTCGTCGTCGGAAGAGGAGGACAACGGGGCGAGTAGTAATAACAACAACAACGCAATTGGTGGAGACACCACCGCGATGGACGAGTTCGGTGACATCGTACCCGTAGAGAATTCGAAAATGCCTTCCGACGAACAAGACGTCGACATCGCCGAACGCGTCAAACAAGGCATGCCGACCTTACGCTTACTCTCTCGTTCCGCCGTCGACGGCGCCGGCGATGTTTTGAGAGCGTTGAAACAAAACTTGGAAATCGTTCGCGGCAAAGCGTATAAAGGGAAAGCGTCGCCGTCGAGCGGTTTCCTCGGGTTTCACTTGTTGCGTCAATTTTGCGACACCTTGGACGTGTACGGCGTCGGAGATGACATCGCGTTTACCGGCGCGGCGTGGCATTACTTTGAAACGCAACACTTCCAATCTTCTAGAGAATTCGGCGCCGTGCCGCACCATTCGTTTACGTTAGAATCGGACGTGATGCAACTGTTAGACGCGACGGAACAAATTCGACATCAAAGAGTGCACGTGGATAAAGAGACGATGCAAAGGTTGGAGTTTATGAAAGGCGCGCCGATACGAGAAATCAGAGCGCCGCAGAATCTAGGACGGATTGCAAACGCGCAAGCGAAGAGAGAGCAGAATAAAAAGGCGGCTGCCTCATCGGAAAGACCCTCTTCTTCTTTCGGTGGCAGTGGCGGCTTGTCTCACGCGGAATCGTCCATGATGAAACGAGGCTACGGGAGCGCAAAGAAAAGAAGCGGCGGAAGTAAAGCGGCGGCGAGTAAAAAAGAGTCGTCGTTTACGTCGTCGAAATTGGATTCGGATTCGGAATCGGCGGATCCGCTTTCTGGTTTAGTTTAGAGTATAGATATATGTATAGATCATGTTCTTCTAGAAGCGCTACTAGTAAGATGCTACGCTCTATTATTATTAATTCGTCTTCTTCTTCTGTGCCTGTTTTGACTTCATCCTCGCTAAAACGTTGATGCACATGTGTATTAATTCCATGTGCCAACCCATCAACACGTACGCTAAGAACGCGTGCACTCGCATGATTTCGTCTTTCAAAATGAAATTGAACAAACCAGTCGTGATATTCGCGAAGAGAAAGACGAGCATTGGAGACGCGTTGGCTCTTTGCAAGATGGACGGAACGGTATGGTATTGTTCGTGTATGAACGCCATGACAACCATCGCGGAGACGTTGTACGTGCTCATCCATAAAATATACCCAAAATTGCACAGACGTCGAGACGGTTTGATGATTTTGAGAACATCGATTGAGGTAAACGACGCTATCCAAAGCATAAGCGCGAGCCACACCGCGCGACGCAAATCGCCCTCGCTCTTTTTCGTGTGCACGTATTCGCCAAAAAACCGTCCGAAAAAGTGTAACGACGTCATTCCAACGCACGAAAACGCACCCTCTCGGTTTAGCGTAACGAATGAGACGACGTCCGTATATTTCGTTGGAAACGCGCCTCGCTCTTTCGTCGGTAAAAGCAACCACGATTCGAGTTTCATCGTCGTATTTTTCGCGTCGTATACCACGTTCCTTCCGAGCAACAGTTCGACGAGAATCGCGATGCTCGACGCGACGATAAAAGTATTCCGCATTCGATATTTACCAGTAATAAAACGACCACACGCACAAACAATCGCCGTCGATAGGATATCAATCACCGCCAAACTGAAGAAAAAATTCCACATCGGTCCGTATTCCTCCTCGACGAGCTGATAGCCGCTTCTTTTCACGGAAACGTACCTCGCAAACCCGAGAATGAATGAAATCGACGCTCGTTTCATCATTCGCAGAAACACTTCTCCACTAGAAGAAGCTCCTTCTTCACCTCTACTACCATTACTACTTCTACTATTAATACTACTTCTACTATTACCTCTTCTATTAACGCTTCTCTCGCTTCGCCGCCACTTCACGCAACTCGCGCTCGCCACGAACGACCCCGCGCCGACGTCCATCAACGAAACGCCGTAGTCTTTCGTCTTCCCTAACCTCCTGGGCATTTGCGAGAAATCGATGGCTAATATCGCCGAGCACGCGGATAAGAGCATCGCCGAGCGGTACAGGTTTAACCACGCCGTCGTAGAATTTGTATTCGTATTCGTATTCCTATCTTTCTTTAGAGAAGAAGAAGAAAAACCAATCCGTCGAAGGCACAAAATCGCTCCCAACGCACCGCTCAACTTTGGATGAAAAACGCATAAAATCGTCGGGAATAACACGTGCAGAAAATCTCTCCACCGATTTTGCAACGAGAGTAGTTTATCAAAGTCTTTGTCGTCTTCGTCAAAGTCTTTAATTTCTCGACGACATCGAACGCCGACTGATTCTAACACGAACAGCGTCAAGAAAAAAATCTCAAACGCGTTTCCATCATCTTCACGACCGAAAGCGCGATTGGTTTCAGATTTCAATCTGCCGTCGTACCGAAAGAATCCTCCTATTCCTCCTCCTTCTCTTCTTCCCTCTGTCATTTTCCGCTCGTGAATAAAAAACGCGTTTATTGGAAAGCGAGAGAAGAGAGCACTTCTTAATGCGTAAATATAAAACAAGTACGGACTAATAAAACTGTGTGGAAAAAACCGTTCACTAGAAGCACCAGAAGGGACACCTCGAGAAAGAAAAAGAGTACGAAGGACGCACTTACGAGTACGAAGCACAGACTCGCGATATTTTTTTCCGAGTGCTCGTGTCTTACTCGAGTACAAGAAAAGAGTAAGGACGAAGCACTT
>Ga0209631_10007778_pt1 | contig 10609 bp, 10 predicted proteins | sample COG_08_FD_184752 | JGI IMG/M metagenome (GOLD analysis project Ga0209631, IMG submission 184752) | Pelagic Microbial community sample from North Sea - COGITO 998_met_08 (SPAdes) (version 2) | ecosystem: Environmental > Aquatic > Marine > Neritic zone/Coastal water | place: Helgoland, sampling...
TATGCCGCGTGACCCCGCCTCTAGATCAGTTTTCGCATAGACCACCAGCGTATCTGCGTCAGGACCATTGGTAATCCACATCTTAGTCCCATTTAGGATAAAACGATCACCTTGCTTGTCGGCCCGTAAACGCATGCTAACCACATCAGAGCCGGCACTATGCTCGCTCATTGCAAGTGCGCCTACGTGCGTTCCCTGAATTAAGGTAGGAAGATACTTTTCTTTTTGACTTTCAGATCCGTTTCTGAATATTTGATTGATACACAGATTCGAGTGAGCGCCGTAGGATAGCCCAACAGAACCCGATGCCCGACTGATCTCTTCCATCGCAATGGTATGTTCTAGATAGCCCATGCCGGCGCCGCCAAATTGAGGATCAATTGTGACCCCAAGCAGCCCTAGTTCGCCCAATTTTCTCCACAAGTCTGAAGGGAACGTATTATCTTTATCAATTTGATGGGCGCGAGGGGCGATTTCCGTAGCGGCAAAGTCAGCTACGGTTTTGCGCAGAAGATCGACTGACTCTCCATGCGAAAAGTGAAGTCCGGATGCGTTGGGGGAGGCCATAGGTGGGTACTTTTAGATCGAATGCGCAATTCTAGATTGACGTTTACGTAAACGTCAATCTAATTATCGAAAAATGCACGGCGAGTATTCCGGTCACTAGAATATTGGGTAAACCAAAAAGGTTTAGAAGTGGCTTTTTGCTAGATTTACCCTTCTATTCGGGTCTAATAAGCCTTTCCCTGATCCGGCTTTGCAAAGAGGATTCAAAACACATGCCGCAACCTAAAGAGAACAGTCTGGAATGGGTTCGATCCGAAGACGGCTGTTTGCTCGCGTATCAGAAACAGCCGGGGTTAAAGCCATGGGTAATATTTCTCGGCGGGTTCAGATCCGACATGGAAGGATTGAAAGCGCAATACTTGGCAAAGTGGTGTGAATCTAAGGGACGTGCTTTTTTGAGACTTGATTACTCGGCCCATGGAAAATCTGAAGGAGTTTTTGAGCAAGGATCAATTAGTCGATGGACTGCTGACACCTTAACGGTCCTCAGGGAAATCGACACAGAACCTTGTGTGCTAGTTGGATCGAGCATGGGTGGCTGGATCATGCTGAGGGTGGCTCTTGCGATTTCTCAACAAGTCAAAGGATTGATTGGGATTGCCGCCGCACCTGACTTTACGCGAAACCTGATTTCGCAAGAGTTAACGTCAACTCAAAAAGTGTCTTTGCAAGAGACAGGAAAGATAAGGCTATCAAGTGAGTATGATCCGGAGGGGTTTGATCTTACTCAGGCATTCATCGATGATGGAGAGTCTTGTTGCGTTCTGGATAAGCCTTTGCCGATCAACCTGCCCGTGACCTTGATTCAGGGCTGCAAAGATGCTGAGGTACCATGGGAAACAGCTTTGCATCTTGCTGATGCGTTAGAGAGTCAGGATGTTAATGTGCAGTTAATTAAAGATGGCGACCATCGTTTATCCAGCCCATCTGAATTAAAGCTGATCGAGACAGCCTTGGAACATCTTTTAGCGCGCCTCACACCGCCGGTGTAAGGTCGTTATGTTTGTGTCACTTTTCTAATGCTAATTAAAAAACCGAGCGCTAAAGTTAAATTATGCAAGAGCTAATTGAAAGAATTAAAAACGAGGGTGAGCATATCGGTGGCGGCATCGTCAAAGTGGATAGTTTTCTAAATCATCAAGTTGATCCCGCGATCACTGAGCGAATGGCCGCCGAAATGGAAGCCCGTTTCCGGAATCAGGGTATCAGTGATATTACTCGAGTGCTCACGGCCGAGGTGAGCGGTATTCCGGTTGCGCTTCAGGTGGCAAAGCAGTTTGGTGCGCAGTTGATATATGCGCGGAAAAGCCAATCACACACGATGACGGGGACTTATTATGTAGCGGAAACCGTGAGCCGAACACGCGGAACGATTTCAGATCTGATGGTTGATCGACGTTTCCTCGGCCCGACCGATCAAGTCTTGGTGATAGATGATTTCTTGGCAACGGGGGCAACGTTACGCGCGCTGTCATCGCTGGTTGATGAGAGCCGGGGACAACTTTGCGGGATCGGATGTGCAATTGAAAAACCTTCTGAGGGCGGCCGCGCGGCATTGGCAGATCTTGAGGTGCCGATCGTTACGCTCGCTAAGATACTGTTTGGCGATAGCGGGTTGGAAGTGATCGCCTAACCGGCTGATCCTGATACTGTAAAGTGCCCGGGGTCTATCAGCGAATCTATGCGTTGGTCATGGAAGTACCACGGGGCACAGTGGCAACCTACGGACAGATCGCAAAATTAGTGGGATGTTCGGCGAGGCAGGCCGGTTACGCGATGGCGGCTGCTCCCGCTGAATCAGTGCCGTGGCATCGTATAATCAACAGCCGAGGCCAGATCAGTATGCGCTCCGGTGGGTCGGTTGATCCTGAGCAGCAGCGGTTGCTTGAGAATGAAGGGATACAGTTTGATTCAAATGGCCGTATCGATCTAACCCGTTTTCAATGGCAAGGTCCCGATCAAGGTTGGTGGGCAGATCAAACGTTTGAGCCCCCTTTAGTCTGATACGTCGGTTCAGATTGCATGCTACTAAAAAGGAGTCACTGTCATGCGCAGCTCTAGAAACATCCAGGTTGTTAGTTGTCACGCAGAAGGGGAGCCTGGAGATGTAATTGTCGGAGGTGTGTCCCCACCAAAGGGTGATACTTTGTGGGCCCAATCTCGCGCACTGGAGCAGCAGGGAGATTTACGGGATTTCTTGCTCAATGAGCCCCGAGGCGGAATTTTTCGCCATGCGAATCTCTTGGTTCCGCCCGTGGATCCTCGAGCCGACGCTGCGTTTATTATCATGGAGGCGGCATTTTTCCCCCCGATGTCCGGATCAAATGCGATTTGCGTCACAACCGTGCTTCTGGAGACTGGAATTTTACCGATGCAAGAGCCGGTAACTGAGGTGCTATTAGAAGCGCCCGGAGGATTGGTAAAAGCTAAGGCATTTTGTTCAGATGGCGTTGTGACGTCGGTTCAATTTACTAACGTCCCATCATTCGTCGACAAGCTCGATCAAGTGATTGAAGTGGAAGGGCTCGGGTCAATTTCGGTCGATACCGCTTACGGAGGGGATAGTTTTTGTTTAGTTGATGCCGAGTCAATTGGCTTTTCAGTTTCACCGGATGAGGCGAGTGATATGGTCGCGTCTGGGCAGAAGATTATAAGAGCGGCCAATGAGCAAATTGGTTTTTCGCACCCCGAGAATAAGAACTGGTCGCACCTTTCTTTTTGTATGCTCACTCGCCCGACTACGCGAGAAGGAGGGCAAGTCAGGGGTCGGAATACCGTCGTTATTCAGCCGGGTAAACTGGACCGCTCACCCTGTGGCACTGGCTGTAGTGCGAGGATGGCAGTGTTGCATGAGCGTGGATTGCTGATGCCGGGAGATAGATTTGTAGGTGAATCAGTGATTAATTCTGAATTTAATTGCCAAATCGAGGAAGTGACTCGGTTAGCAAATGGAAAATCTGCGATCGTACCGTCTGTTGCAGGTCGCGCCTGGATCACCGGCACGCACCAACACATGATGGATCCAAGGGACCCTTGGCCCTCTGGCTATCGCCTCTCGGACACGTGGCCAAGGCCGATCAGTTAATTTCTGAATCGATCGTAACGTCAAACAGCTGACAAAAAAGCAATCCGATTATTTTATAAAGTAGTTAGAGATCGCGAGAAAAATTGATCTGCGCGTAAGCTGAATGATTATGGATTGATTCGAAGTTTTCAGCCTCGACGGTGTACTTCAGAATGCGATCATCGCTGTTGAGTCTTCCGGCCACATCGCGCACCATGTCCTCAACGAACTTGGGATTCTCGTAAGCTCTTTCAGTGACATATTTTTCATCAGGACGCTTTAATAGTCCGTAGAGTTCACAGCTGGCTTCCTGCTCCACAATATCGATGATTTCTTCAATCCAAATGAACGCCTTGGATTTTACCGCCACCGTGACGTGAGATCGTTGGTTGTGAGCACCATACTGAGAAATTTTCTTTGAACATGGGCACAAGCTGGTGACTGGCACGACGACTCGAACCTCTGTCGAGACCTCATCATCAATCGCCTCGCCCACGAAAGTCACCTGGTAGTCCATTAAACTTTTGACGCCTGTTATGGGCGCTGCTTTTTCGAGGAAAAATGGAAACGCCATTTCGATATGACTCGTGCCGGCATCCAGGTGATCACGAGTTTCCTGCAACATTGAGCGAAAAGATTGAACAGATATTTCTCTTTCATGACGACTCAGTATCTCAACAAATCGTGACATGTGGGTCCCCTTGAAATTATGGGGCAGTTCAACATACATACTGAAGTTAGCAACCGTGTGCTGATCATGGCCACTCCGATCCTGAATACGGACTGGATGACGGAGATCTTTTACACCGACTTTGTCGATAGTGATATTTCGAGTGTCAGGGCTCCCCTGGACGTCTTCGATTTCATTCACGTTGTGAGATTCGGTTTCTGTTTCGAGCATGTGAGGTCTCAAAAAAATAAGTTGTGGTTTTCTCGGATTTTATCTGAAAAACAAACAGTTCAGTGTGAAGCCGGTGTTTTTAGCACCATTCTTTTTCTAACAGAGGCAACGATCCCGGCCGCATCTAGGCCCAAATCGGAAAGGACTGGCCCCGTCTCACCTTGATCGACATGATGATCAGGCAGTCCCAAGATGAGAAATTGAGTGGTACATCCGGCTGCCGACAACACCTCAGCGATACCTGCGCCCGCGCCACCCCTAATGGTATTTTCCTCTATCGAAACAACGATCTCATGAGACTCGGCCAACTCCAGAATGAGTTCGTTGTCCAGGGGCTTCACGCTCCTCATGTTGACCACAGTCGCATCTAGTTCGACGCCTGCTGCAAGAGCAGGATTCACCATTGTGCCAAACGCAAGCAAAGCGACACGGGAACCTGATTGTTTCACCACACCTTTCCCAATAGGAATAGCCCGCATTTCTTTAGATTCAACTTCACCGGGCCCTGATCCCCGGGGATACCTTACCGCGGCCGGACCGTTGTAAAGGAAAGCGGTGTATAACATATCGCGACATTCTGATTCGTTAGAGGGTGCGAGCAGAACCATGTTAGGCACGCAACGCAAGAAACTCAAATCAAAAGCACCTTGATGAGTGGGGCCGTCTGCCCCAACAATTCCCGAGCGATCAATACCAAAAGTGACATCAAGATTCTGAACGCTAATGTCGTGAATCAACTGATCGTAAGCGCGTTGTAGAAAAGTCGAGTAAATCGCTACGACGGGCTTGAGTCCGTCGCATGCGGCTCCTGCTGCAAATGTGAGGGCATGTTGCTCAGCAATACCGACGTCAAAATATCGATCAGGATATTGCTCGGCAAATCGAACAAGCCCTGATCCCTCGCGCATCGCTGGTGTTATTCCGATGAGTCGGTTGTCTTCTGCTGCCATATCGCAGAGCCAGTCACCAAAAACCTGGGTATATGTTCTTTGACTAAGCTTTTTTTCAACTTTTCCGGTGTCTGGATTAAAAGGCCCAATGCCATGATAGGCGATGGGCTCGCCCTCAGCAGGTTTAAAACCTTTGCCTTTTTGAGTGGCGATATGGAGAAAACGTGGCCCGGTCATCGATTTCATGTTATTCAGAGTCGCAACGAGCGTATGAATATCATGCCCATTGATTGGCCCAATATAGTTAAACCCAAGCTCTTCAAATAACGTGCTCGGCATGACCATGCCTTTGAGGTGTTCTTCCCATCGGCGAGCGAAAGCTTGCACCGGCGGCACAGTGCCGAGCACGGTTTTGCTTCCTTCACGAGCCGATGTGTAAGCTCGACCTGAAAGAATCCGAGCGAGATAATTGGATAGCGCGCCGACGTTTCTTGAGATCGACATTTCATTGTCATTCAGAACCACGAGTAAATTGGCGTCGAGATCGCCAGCATTATTGAGCGCCTCCATGGCCTGACCCGCGGTAAGCGCACCGTCGCCAATAATGGCGACGACCTGGTTTGATTCCCCCTTTATTTTTGCGGCGATTGCCATCCCGAGAGCGGCACTAATCGACGTGCTCGAATGACCCGCGCCGAAACTATCAAACTCGCTTTCTGTTCGTTTCAGGAAGCCGGATAGTCCACCCGCTTTTCGAATGGTCTGCATTTGTTCTCGCCGACCCGTGAGAATTTTGTGGGGATAGGCTTGGTGACCAATGTCCCATACCAATTTATCGACAGGTGTGTTGAACACATAGTGCAGTGCGATCGCAAGTTCGACGGTGCCAAGGCCAGGCGCGAGGTGTCCACCCGTCTCGGAAACGATATCGATTAGATACTCTCTGAGTTCATCAGCTAGAGGCTCTAACGCCTTTGTCGGCAGCGCGCGTAGGTCAGCCGGCGCATCAATCTGATTGAGGAAAGAGCTGGATTGTTTGGAAGGCATAGGGCTGAAAATCGTCAGGTAAAGTATGAAGACGAAGATTAATTCTGGAACAGTACCGCTAGAACGATCGTTCTAAAGTGAACTTAGCCAGCGCGGTAAGCAGTCTACCCTCAAGATTAGCCCCGTCAAGCGCCTGAATTGCACTATCAATAAGCTCTTTGGCATAGCGCCTCGCAGCGGTTTCTCCCATAAGACTGAGATAGGTGGGCTTCATTTTTTCTTGATCGGCGCCCGCGGGCTTCCCCAGCGTTGCGGTATCCGCCGTGCCATCTAAAATATCATCAACAACTTGGAATGCGAGTCCGAGCGGTCTTGAAAAGTGGCGCAGTCTCTCAAGCTGTTTTGAGTCAGCAAATGCGCTTAGGCCGCCGAGTTGAACGGATGCTTCAATGAGCGCGCCCGTTTTCATTTGGTGCATCGTTTTCAGCGTATCCGTCTTCGCCGATTGGGAGACTAGGCTTAAATCAATAACCTGCCCACCTGCGAGACCGAGTGATCCAGTCGCAATGGCCAAAGTTCGAATCATTTCCAGTTGATTTTCGATAAAGCTCTTATTGTCATTTTTTGCGCTTAGCACTTCGAAGGCTAGCGTCTGGAGTGCATCACCCGCAAGAATCGCAGTTGCCTCGTCAAAAGCGCGATGGCACGATGGTTTACCTCGCCTTAGATCATCGTCATCCATCGCGGGTAAGTCGTCGTGAACCAAAGAGAATGCATGAGTAAGCTCCACCGCACAGGCGGCGTTATCAAGCTGGGCGTCCTCAGCTCCCAAGGCTTGTCCGGTAGCATAAACCAGAGCAGCACGGTAGCGTTTACCTGCTCCGATACTGGCATAACGCATCGCTTCGTGCAGAGTGACAGGGGATATATGGGCCTGGGGGATCAGCTCGTTGAGCTGGTCATCTACGCGCTCCCGCCAACGTGACCAATTTGCGCTGAGGTCATGGTCCACGATTATGTTTTATCTGAATCAAGAGAAACTGATTCCAGTTTCCCATTTTTCTCGATGAGTTGCTGGACTTTGGCTTCAGCACTTACAAGACTGTCTCGACACTGTCGTACGAGCGTCATCCCGCGCTCAAAATCTTTGAGAGACACTTCTAGAGATTGTTCGCCGTCCTCCATGCGCTCGACGATCTTCTCAAGCTCTGATAAGGATTTTTCAAAATCACCAACCCGTGATGAGGTTTGTTTGGCCATGGTCAAGTCTCGTTTGTCGATGAACAAAGTGCTGCAACTCGTTTAAATCAGGTAAATTTTATCTCAGCACTGGCGCAGCGTTACAGAGTTTCGAAAATCTGTGACGGATGCCAATAATACCCCTTTTAAATGCTCTAAAACAAAGAGCGGTTCGTGTATGATTGCCCGCATCCTAGACCTGCGTATTTAATTCATGGCGGCAAATTACGACGCTTCTGCGATTGAAGTCCTAACAGGGCTACAGCCGGTGCGCAAACGCCCCGGAATGTATACCCAGACCGATCGACCCAATCACCTCGTTCAGGAGGTGGTGGACAACAGTGTCGATGAAGCCATCGGCGGTTACGCGCGGCGAATTTCAGTTACCCTGCATAAAGACGATTCTGTCTCGGTTTCAGATGATGGTCGGGGCATGCCGGTCGATCAACATAAAGGGGAGAAGGTCAGCGCGGTTGAAGTCATTTTGACCAGACTCCATGCAGGTGGAAAGTTTTCGGATAAATCCTATGCTTTTTCCGGCGGTCTTCACGGAGTCGGCGTATCGGTGGTGAACGCACTATCGAGCAGTCTCGAGGTGAAGGTGAAGCGAAATGGCAAAGAGTTCGCGATGCGTTTTCGAGATGGTGTGCCGACAGGGCCGCTAAAGCCTGTCGGAAAGGTTGGTGCCCGAAATACAGGCACCACGATTCAATTTTGGCCAGATCCGATCTTTTTTGATTCTCCGTCGATCTCAGTTTCGCGCCTGAAAAGACTGCTTCGCGCAAAAGCAGTCCTCTGTTCGGGCCTCCGAATCGACTTTTTCGATCAGGGGAACAAGAAAAATGATGAAAGCTGGGAATACGAGGATGGACTGCTCGATTATTTGGTGACTCAACTCGGCAGTTCGGCGCTGGTGCCAGACCCGCCCCATGTTGGGCATGTCATGCAAAAAGAGCAGCAGGTTGATTGGGCGCTAACTTGGTTTAGCGAGGGATCGGACCGATTTGAGGAAAGCTATGTCAATTTGATCCCGACCACCCAAGGGGGAAGTCATGTCAGTGGATTTCGAACTGGACTGACTGAGGCCATTCGTGAATTCTGCGAGTTTCGTTCTCTGGTTCCTCGTGGCGTAAAGATCGCACCTGAAGATGTCTGGCAGAAGTGCGCCTATGTATTATCGCTGCGAATGAAAGACCCTCAGTTTAGTGGCCAAACCAAAGACCGTCTTTCGTCTCGTGATGCCGCATCAGTCACGGCCGCCGTGGTTAAGGATCAATTTAGTCTTTGGCTTAACCAAAATTCCGAAAAAGGAGAACAGATCGCAAATCTTGCAATCGAAAGCGCGCAATTACGGATGCGATCCGCGAGACAGGTTGAGCGGAAGAAGGCGACGACGGGACCGACGCTGCCCGGCAAACTCGCAGATTGCACCAGTGAAGATTTGGAGAGGACAGAAATTTTTCTGGTTGAAGGTGATTCTGCTGGTGGCTCAGCCAAGCAGGCGCGGGATCGGGAGTTTCAGGCGATCCTGCCCCTGAGGGGAAAAATTTTGAATACCTGGGAAGTTGATTCCGCAGAAGTGCTCGGATCACAGTCTGTTCATGATATCGCAGTTGCCTTAGGGGTTGATCCGGGCTCGACAGATACATCCGGGCTCCGTTACGGGCGGGTTTGCATCCTTGCTGATGCCGATTCCGATGGGGCGCATATTGCGACTTTGTTGTGCGCACTTTTCGTCCGGCATTTCAGACCGCTTGTGGAAACGGGTCGAATATGCGTGTCAATGCCACCTCTTTATCGAATTGACGTGGGCAAACATGTGGCGTACGCGCTCGATGACGCTGAAAAAGAGCTGGCGCTTGAGAGAATAAAAAATGAAAAAATTAGGGGCGCGGTAAATGTTCAGCGATTTAAGGGATTAGGCGAGATGAACCCTGCGCAATTGCGAGAAACGACGATGGATGCAAGCTCGCGAAGACTCATTGAGCTCAGCCTGGATGCGGGAAAGAAGACCGACTCAATGCTCGATCTTCTGCTTGCACGCAAACGATCACCAGACCGAAAGGAGTGGCTGAGCCGGAGAGGGGATCAGGCAGAGGTCTCCTGACGAGAACATCATGATCTGAATTTTTTAATGGTGAAACGACCGCCATTTTTATTGAGTTTCCTTACTCAGGCGGCGTGTTCCATAACGGCGATTGACGTGGGTCTGATATCGTTTTCTCTTCTTGGTGGTAGGGCCTGAAACCTGCTCGTTGGTAGACGATGATGGCTTTGGGATGATCCAGATTGCAGGTATTGACGATGAGTCGTTTGGGACGGGTATGCCAAGCGGTTCGAACCGCCCAATCCAGAAACCAGGGCCCCAATCGTTTTCCGATGTGCGCTGGTAAAAGACCAAAATAGGCCAACTCGGTTTCATTTTGATCGCGGTGATTTAGTTCCACGAAACCCGCGGGATCACCCTCATGATACAAGACGTAAACATGATTCTGCTCGTGGCTCAAAATTTCATTTAGCGTTTTATCAGACATTGCGCGTCGTTCGTACCACAGCCACTGTGCGCCGACTTGGTTGTAAAGAAAACGGTAAAAAGGAGCGGTAGGGCGCTTGATTCGAAGAATCGCAAGCCCGCTGCCTGGAGATTCAAGTGCGCGCCCCGATGGCGCCCGTTTCATCTCTAGATGCGTAATCGTCACGGATAGCGTGCCGTCCGCGTGCGGCTGCGGCCGGGTTGCGAAGTGAGGGTAGGAGTCAGATATTGTCAAAATGTTTCTCTGTTCAGGATTTATTGAGGCGTTTTAGGCGGATTTTCAAATTCACGCTTTTTATCGAGCAATACTAAAAGCCCGCCGACGAGTGACCATGCGACGACATGAATTCGATGCAAAATTGAGAGCGCAACGCCACGGGTTCTCATAATCTGTTCGGCGTCAACGGTTTCCGGAAGGCTGGCCGCCC
>Ga0209631_10007779_pt1 | contig 10609 bp, 8 predicted proteins | sample COG_08_FD_184752 | JGI IMG/M metagenome (GOLD analysis project Ga0209631, IMG submission 184752) | Pelagic Microbial community sample from North Sea - COGITO 998_met_08 (SPAdes) (version 2) | ecosystem: Environmental > Aquatic > Marine > Neritic zone/Coastal water | place: Helgoland, sampling...
CGAGTTCGTGCGTGCTCAAGTAGATACGGAGCGCCGACGACTTCACGCGGTCCCCGTATCCCATAAATACTAAAGTTGTGTTCTTATAAATGCCCTCCTACAAAAACAAATGTTCTTTTTCTTTTTCTTTTTCCTCTCTCGATTTTTTCTTCATTTTTCACAAAAAAAAAGCCCAACAACCACAAAAGCAACAGAAGAAACATGAACGACGATATAAACGACGACGACGACGACGAGAAACCGCTCGCAGCAACACCACTCGCGGCGGCGACGACGACGACCAAAAACGACGACGACGAATGTGTCGATAACAACACGTCCAACTGTGCTTTTAAGAACGCGAACGACGCAAACACCTTTAACGAAAAAGCTCGAATGGAATTCGATCGAACCCAAGAGTTCCCGACGCCGGAGACGAACAAACTCGAGGAAAAGGAAAAGGAGGACGGAAACGACGCAAAGGGGGGAGCAGAAGAAGAAGCGAAAAAGGACGAAGAAGAAGAAGAGAAGGAGAAAAAAACAACGAACGAGGACGAGGAAGAAAAGAAAGAGGAAGAAATCATCTTCGTCCTCGAGGATTGGCCAGTCTCGGACGACTTTCTTTTGATCAAATGCGTGGAAAACGGGTGCGCGTTGGAAAGTTTAGCAGCCCCTTTCGCGAGAACGAGTACGACGACGAAAGGTGGAAAACACACACAAACGCACGTTCCAATCGTGAACTTTTCGAAAGAGTACGCGCTGGAGGAAATCGAGAAAAGATGGCGAGGGATTTTGTTCGGCGAGAAGAGCGCGTACGAGGCGGCGAAGCGATTGAGAGAGTACGCGGAGAAGGAAGCGCCGAAAGTAGAGGCGAACGTCGGCGACGACTTTAGGACGAGTTGGAAGAAGAGGAGGGGCGGAGAAGTGCCGAGGTTAATTTCTGGCGAAGGAGAGGAGGAGGATGAAGAGGATAACGCCGCCGCGGTGAACTTTTTCAAAGACGCGGAGTTGTTTATTCTCACCGATTGCGATCCTTTACCGTCCAAAGCGCAGTTGGACGAAACCTTGAAACGACAAGAGTCGAAGAGGAAAGAGAGGAACATTCATAAAATTGCAAAGTTAGAGAAAGATTTGACGACGGTAGCATCACGAGCGATGACGAGAAGTGGCATAATCGCGAAAATTATCGGACAGAACACGATGTTTACGTTGACGAAGAGAGAGTCCACGGTTGGGAGGAGCACGACGGATAGCGCCGTGGACGTGGATTTGAGCAAAGAGGGCAACGCGGCGAAGATTTCGAGAGTGCAGGCGTATTTGAAGTTGCGATGGAACGGAGAGTTCTCGTTAAGGAATGTAGGAAAAAGACCGATTTGGATTAACAACAAACCGATTGAGACGAACCAACGGGCGAGACTACATTCGCACGCGTTGATTGAAGTCGGAGGAATGCGAATGCTGTTCGTACCGAACCCGTCGTTGGTGAGGTGCATCCAACCGGAATCGTATAAATAAAACAAAGTACAAAAGAAAAGAAAAGAAAAGAAAGTAGTAGCTATACTGTAATAAGAAGTTGTTTCATAACTGATATATCGTGTGTTTACTTTTACAATTTTTGTTTGTGTGTGTTAGTATTATTGTTCTTGAGATCTTTCTCGTTCGTGCCTGCGCGTTGTTGTCTTTCTTCTTAAGATTTTTATTTTGCGATGCCTGGGATGCCCTTCATTTTGAAGTCATCCGGTTTCAAGTCACGCAAAGGCGCAGAAATGCCCGGAACTTGGTTCCTCGGCACGCGGTCTTTACCGTTCCCGGTCGCCGCGCCGGCTAACCATTCCGGTAACAAACCAAAGAAACCGGCGCCGACGTATTCCAAAATCACCGGCATCGATCCCATGAGAATGATTTGGCCCATGACCGACCCTGGGTGCGGAATTTTTAATTTCGCCACGCTCTCCCAAAACTTTCTCACCGGCTCTGGGTACCAATCGTACGGTTCGTCGCCCAAGTATCGTCGATAAAACGTGTTCATCAACGAAGAAAATCGACTCAAACCGTGGATGCTCGAGGTTCGCAAAAAGCGTCTGGTGGCGTATCGAACCAACGCCAACTCAACCCCTTTTTTACCTTCGCACTTGGATAATTCGTCCGCCAAAACGTACGCGGATTCAATTGCCTGACCGCCGCCCTGGCCCAAGTTTGGTTGTACGGCGTGCGCGGAATCTCCGAGTAACGCGACTCTGCGATCGACCCATCTCGGATCGGGTAACACGTCGCAGACGTCTCTCAACTCGATATCTTCCGGTTTCGTGCACTCCAATCTCTCCTTGATCGCCGGTGCCCAACCGTTGAATCGGTCCAACAACATTTCTTTATACGTGGGCCAGTCGTCGCAAGATGCGTAGATGTCTTGACCACCTTCCGGCACTTCCAAGAAAGCGTAGTATTGTTGTTTCCCTTCCCCGACGTCCGAGGAGACGAAATATTGCTTCGGGCCTAAAAATACTTGGTACCCAATCTTGGACGGATCCGTATACTGCGGCTCTCGAAACGGTTGCGAGTAATCGCACACGGCGGTATATACCGCGTACCCGGCGTACGCCAACTTTGTCTCTTGCCCGTTGCGCATTTGCTTACGGATCTTCGATCGAATCCCGTCGCATCCGATCAACACGTCTCCTTCGTGCGTCGTCCCGTCCGTCAACTTGGCAATCACCTTGCCATCGTTCGTGTGCTCGTACTCGTCGACGATGGTGCCCATCATGATGTTTTCGTCCCCAACGCCTTCTCGCAAAATATCCAACAAATCGTACCTCGACAACACCAACGTCAGCGGTAACCCGTTCATATAACACGGCTGCCTCGTATCGAAGCGATAGAACCACTCTCCCGAAATCCCATCCAACAACCCGTTCACGCGATCACCGGTAATAATTCCTCTCGCAAAGACCTCCTCGGCCATCCTCGGATCGATAGAATCCAACGCCCCTTGCGAGTTGCACTGCAACTGAATCGGACCGCCGAACGGTTTATACTTGGTCACTTTCTCAAAGACCACGACTTCCATCCCTTTGCGCTTGCACGCCGCCGCGGTGATCAAACCGGCGATGCCGCCTCCGGCGACTAAGACTTTCGGGAGGTTCGGGTTCGTCGGTGGCGTCGGCTTACGCGTCGCTTCCACTTCCGGGGAGACTTCATAGTCGACTGAATATGACTTCTCGTTCGCGTTGGAATTATTTTCATCATCATCAGAAGAAGAAACCATCACGACTCCTCTCTTGAATTTTCTTGAAATCGTCGTCGTCGTCGAATTCTTTCTCGCTTTTCCTCCTGGGTGTCGAGAAGAAACGGAAGAAAAGACGGCCGATTGTGACGATGATGATGATGATGATGATGCTCTCGTTCTTCTCGGTAGTATCGTCGTCGTCGAGAGCGCTGATGCTGCTGCTAAAAACATGATGATGTTAATGTCTTCTCCTCTCTTTTCTAATCTCGCTGTTCTCTCTCTCTCTTTTATCAGAGGCGAGATGATAAAATGTCTTCTCTCTTTCTCTCTCTCTGTGTACCTCGCAAATAATACGAACACAAAATAAACAAACAACTATATCAGAGAAGAAGAAAAAAGCGTCGTCTTTTTCTCTCTCTCTCTCTGGTTTTGTGTGCGCGTGTGTGTGTCTGTGTTCTTTCAAAGCGCGCGCTCTCTTCTGAAGAAGATGAAATGATTCTTTTTGTCTCGAATGTATCTTTTTTTTTCCCTCCTTGTGTTCGAAGAAGAAAAGAAAAAGAAAATCTCGTCGTCTCGAAATCTCTTCTTTTATTAAAAGCACCACCCCAAATGACGAGAGGATTCTCTCTTTTTTGTCAAAGTGTTTTTCTGACTGGTGCAAAAGTGTTCTTGTCATGCTTGTGAGAAGAAGCAAAAAAAACGTATCCGAGAAAAAAAAACGAGAAAAGCCGAGACAACACACCTGCGCAATATCATCATCGTCGTCATTGTATTCATTATATAAATATATTTACGACCAAACGCAAAGAAAACACGGACAAGAAGAACAACAACAAGAACAAGAACAACAACACTCTGAATTGTTCAAATGCGACCAGCGTTACGTTTCGAAATTCCGTCGTCGTGTTCTTCTCGAAACGCGTCGTGCAGTTGCAGCGGCAAAAGCGAGAGCAGTTTTAGTAATGATTACTCGTCGTCAAAGTCTTGGACATCATCATCATCATCATCATCGGCGAGGAGGAATACGACGAGGAGGAGGAGGAGAAAGAAATTTTCGTCGTCGTCGTCGTCCACAGAGTCTGACGATGAGAAGAAGAAGACGAAGTCCGAGGAAAATTCGTTAGCGAGAGTAGGAATAGAAACGAGGATGAAAAACGCGTCCGTGGGAGCGCTCGCGGCGTTAACTTTATCACTGGGAGGGAATCCAACGATGATGATGATGACACCATCAACATCAGTCGCATACGCCAGTACTGGAAATGGAATTGAAAACACGGCGAAGCGCACCGGGGATTGCTTATTGCAAAACTGCAAAGCGGAGTTAGCGGGGTGCTTGGCTGACGAGAAGTGCGTGGAATCGTTGGCGTGCTTGAACGTGTGTTTCGGGAAACCGGACGAGGCGGATTGTCAGATTCGATGCGGGGATTTGTACGCGTCGCCGGCGGTGCAAAAATTTAACACGTGCGCGGTGACCAGGAACGCGTGCGTGGCGCAGAGACAATCGACGGGGGAATATCCGGTGCCTGATTTTGACGCGATTGAGACGAAAGAGAACGTCACCATCGACGATTGGACGAAGAAGAAGAGGTGGTACATCGTCGCCGGCTTGAATAAAGATTTCGACATTTTCGATTGTCAAGAACACTTCTTCGCGAAAGGCGACGACGATAAGATGTACATCAAAATCAATTGGAGAGTGAACAGGCCAAACGGACAATTTTACGAGAGAGGCGACGTGCAACGGTTTTACCAGGAGGACGATAAGGCGATTTTCTTGAACAGAGGGAACCCGGAAACGAAATTGCACTACCAAGACGATTGGATCATCCCGAAGGACGGTTTCTACGCCGACGAAGAGAAAGGCGTCGCGTTCGTGTATTACCGAGGCACGAACGACGCGTGGGACGGGTACGGTGGCGCCGTCGTATACGCGACTGAACCAACGTTACGGCCAGAATTTATTCCGCGCATGAAAGCTGCCGCGGAGAAAGTGAACGTCGATTGGAACAAGATGGTTATCACCGATAACTCGTGTAAAGCGCCCGAGGAAGTCAAAGTGACCAACATCGCCGATTTGGACACTTTGGGCGACGATGTGAAAGCGGTAGAGAAAGTTGTCGAAAGAGACGTGGAAAAGATCACGGAAAAACTGGTCGGTAAAGACGTGGAAAAAATTTTAGAATCGGACATCACGAAGATTGAGAAAGCTCTCGGCTCGGAAATCAAAGCGTTGGAAAGCAACCTCTTCCGCTTGGAACAAGCCACGGAACAGAAAATCGCCGGCCCGCAACGCGCGTTTGGCAACGAGGGCGGTAAAAACGACGTCGGTTTCGACATCAACCTGAAAAAAGCCGAGAAGAAACTCGTCGAGATTGAAAAAGAAGTCCGCCGGATCGACCCGGACACCAACGGGTTCGCTTACTATCCTGCTCCGGAAAGAAAATAATACTACTATAATAATAATAATAAAATAATCGCGTTTCCGCATTTTGAACGCGACGACGACGCTTTCACGCTTAAATACTCCTCTCCGCTACTACTAACGAGAGGACCAACGTGTTGTTTTGTACCACATATAGATGATCAGAGAAGAAATACATTGAATACTTTCATCGCGCATACGAGTATGTCGTACACCGAAGAAAAACACACACACAAACACACCAAAACTTCTCTCTTCTTATTTAAAGCGTTCACGCATTTTTGGCACTTTTTTTGATACTTTTTTCTTCGGAGAATGGCTTACTCAGCAGTTTCTTCTCATCCATACGGACAGAAACACCACTAATCTTTCTTCGCGCGGATAGAAAAAAATGTCAACTTTATCCTCGCGCGTGGGCCTTCGTGCCTCCACCACCACCCTCGCTTCCTTCCGAAAACACGCAAAACAATCAGTAGTCAACCCACACAGTAGCAATTTTAACAGCAGAAGAAAGTCTTTACTCGTCTCGAACGGCGCGACGATTTCCTTCGTCCGAGACTCCGTGGAAACATCCGTCCCGGACGTGAAACTCACAAAGTCGAGAGACGGAACGTCCGGGACGGCGTTTTTCACGTTCGAAAACCCGGACGTGTTCGAAAGCGCGACAGGGGACATCACGGGGATGTACTTGTCCGACGAGGAAGGCGAGATGACCACGGTGAGTTCTTGCTGTCTTTTGTATCATCTCATCGCGCGATGTGTTTCGTATCTTAAAACGTCAGACGTCATCGCTTCCCCGTTTGACTCAAAATCATCATCGTGTTCTCGATGTTTCCATCGTCTCTCTTTCTGTCTCTCTCTCTGAACCCCCACTCTTCTCTAACAAACAAACTCTATTTAACTCTGATTTACGTATGATGAATAACTTTACACAGGTGGACGTGAACGCGAAATTCGTAAACGGGAAACCGAAATGCATAGAAGCGAGATACATCATGCGTTCCTCCCAAGAGTGGGAAAGATTCATGCGATTCATGACGCGATACGCGGAAGATAACGGATTAGGATTTAACAAGACGTCGTAAGTGTACTTTGAAACGTAAAAGAAGAAGAAGAGAAAACGACGACGAGTGCACAGAAGAGAGAGAAAAGAAGTTTAATACGAATGAAAAGAGAGAGCGTTTAAGAAGGTTTGACGTATGCGACGTCTTTGCGTATTGATACGTACGCTCTTTATTACTCGCGTCGAAACGAAACGAAACGACGTCACGAGCGCGTATGTTAATGTCTCTGCTTAAACTCGAGGACGAAGAAAAGTGTTACATAATCCTAGCATCGAAACCACGAAAGAGATGAAACGTATGCTTTTCCTTTTAAAATCTTTGTCTTCTTTGTTGTCTTCTTTAACTTCTTCTCGCGTTCTTTTCTCTCTTCTGTTGTTTTCTTTCGCGAGACCTTCAGAAATCGGATTCTCTTCGCGCTTGAGTTATTCTACTCTCCTCGTCGTTGGTTTCGCATTTATGCCTATTCCGTTTCTCAGTGGTGCTTCGTCGAGTTTGCGTGCATTTTCTTTGTCTTTCTCTTTGTCTTCTTCTTGGAAAAGTTCTTCTTCTTCTTCTTCTTCCGTCGAGCGCGCGAGGACGACATCTCATCCGACGGGGAGGAAAGCAACCCCGAGGTGGATTTCGCTCGAGACGACGATGTCCTCCTCCGGTGATGCGCAGCAAAAGAGAAACGAACAACGAGGACAAGAACAACAAAATCAGCGTTATTACGCATATAAACTCGGTCTGACCGGATCGATTGGCTCTGGGAAATCCACCGTCGCGAAAATGTTCAAAGAACAGTTACAAGTCCCAGTGTTTGACTCGGATGCGGCGGTGCACGAGTTATACGAAGAAGGCGAAGCGGTGACGAAGATACGAGCGATATTCGGCGAAGACGTTGTGGATTCGGAAACGAAGAGTTCAATCGATCGGAAACGGTTAGGGGAGAAAGTCGTCGGCGTACCCGAGGAGATGGCAAAGCTGGAAGCTATCGTGCACCCGCTGGTGGAGGAGAAGCGGAGACGGTTCGTCGAGGAGTGCGTTCGTTCGAGGAGGAGGAAAGAGGAGGAGGAGACGAGCGCAGAAGACGCCGCCGACGAAACGGACGTGTTGGTGTTCGACGTGCCTTTGCTCTTCGAGAAGCAGTTGGAGAATACCGTGGATGGGATTTTAGTCGTTTCGTGTTCGTCGGAGACGCAAAGGGAGAGAGTGATGAATCGAACGGTTGGCGCGAGGATGAGTTTGGAGAAGTTTGAGAAGATTCGGGAGATGCAAATGCCGGACGAGGAGAAGAGGAAGAGAGCGACGTGGGTAGTGGATACCGAGAAGTCGTTGGAGGAGACGGAGAGAGATATCGAACGCATCGTAGATGAGATTAGGAGTAGTAAGAGAGGAAGCGGGCGGTAAAGCAACAAGTGCTAGAAGTAGATAGTCGTAAATGTATTTAACTATATTCTGAATTTATTTATACAAAATAATTAACTACGAGCTGCTTGCTTGCTTGCTTGCTTGTGTTGTTGTTGTTGTTGTTTTTGTTGTACACGTGTTGTTCTGATACCTTCTATTGCTTATCCGTAAACATCGCTCGCACGTAATGGTTTAGATTTTCTTCCTCACACGGCGGTGGCGGTAAACGAATGTTCTTCGTTTTGGAATCCCCGCTATTGCTGGAGGGCGTTTTCCGGATGAGCGTGTGTGGTACATCCACGACGTCCCAATCTTCGTCTTCGTTTTCAGCGTTGCGATGAGGGCGGTTGACTTTCGATATTTCGTCGTTGTCGTCGTTGTTTTCCGGTACTCGCGTCAATTTCAAATTCTTCTCGAATTTCTTCGTCGGTTCGGCGACGAAGCTCCAGACGCTTTTTATCATCGATTTACTTTTTTCCGCGAGTTGTCTCTTGCGGCTGCTCTTTCTGTTCTTCTTTTTCGTCGTCATCGTCGCTTTGGACTTTGCCGTGTTGTCGATGTTTCGTAATGAGGACGATATCACGACAACCGGTTCGAAACCTTCTTTGTTGTTGTCGTCGTCGTCGTCCTCGGACGAGAAAAGCTCTTCGCACGACATCGAAGACGACGAAGAAGATGCGCTCGAGCGGTAGTATAAATCCTGCAAACGTTTCCTTTCCGCGATTTCAACGAGCGCTTCAAACGCCACCAGTAATGAACAAAACGGACCGCCACGAGTGGCGTTGTTTGTATTTCCATTTAATTCTTTCATCAAGCGACGAGTGAAGTGATACTGATTTTCATCGTCATCGAAGATATCGCTCGTTACGAGTTCGGTAACTTCCGCGGCAAAGTGCGCGGTGACTATTTCGCACGATTTCTGTAGCAAACGCACGGCGCGGAGAAGGCGTTTCTTTTGCGCTCGCGCATCTTGATCCTCCTCGCCGCCGACGCCACCGCCTTTTTTTGGAGCGGCTCGAGCGTAATACAGCGGTAATATCTCGCACTCGGGCGAGGCGATGTCACCGTACAAAACCACGTCTTCGTTTCCAAACGTTTTCCTAAAAAACTCATCCACTTTCACGGCTTCGTCGCGCGCGTAATCGTCGTCGTCGTCGTCGAAAGATTCCTTCCCGCCTCGCTCGAAATTCCTGCTCGAAGACGTTGTCGTTGAATCTAACGGCTTCCATATCTCCGTCGCGTTCGTCACGCCCGGCGTCGATCGATGGAGCGACGGGCAGAAGCTATATTTACCTAAAAGCGTGACGAATCTGTTCATCATCGAAAGCGTCGCGGCAATTTCGTTTTCGTTTTCAATTTTGTCGTCGCTTTTCTTGTTACTACTATTGAAAAGCACTTCGATGAACGCGTCCAAATCTTTGTTGTTGTCGTTGTTGTTGTTGTTGTTGTTCTGAGTCGATTGTTTCGAAGAGTACGCGAACGCGTCCACATCCGGTAAAAACTTTCCGTAACTGCTAATGCTGTCATTCCTTCCACGCACCTTCCTCTCTCCTCCGCTTTCCAACTCAAACACGTCCTTCACCTCTCCAAAGAGTCTCGAGCGTTCGCACCGCAACTCAAACTCGCAACTCTTCAATCGAATTTTGATCAACTCTCGAATATCTTCGTCTCTCCTCGCGTTCTCCTCTGTCTCTTTAACCGAAGAAGAAGAGAAAACTCCTCCAACCTTCTTCTTCTTCTTCGTCGCTCTTTTCTCCATCGCTCTTTTCTCTCTTCTCGCGCGTTCCTCTCGTTCGCGCACGTTCTTCTCCATCGCGTCGTTTCGACGCGTCTCCTCCTCCACCGTCTCTTTGAGCGCTTTCGCTCGCGCCGAATGTTTCTCAATCTCTCTCTCGAACAACAGTAATAACAACACCTTCTCTGTTGTCTTCTTCTCCTCCGCCTCTTCTTTTTCCTCCGCCTCTTCTTTTTCCTCCTTCTCGTAATAACAGTTCTCCTCTTTCCGGTTGTTCTCGTCGTCGTCGTTAAAAGTCTTTCTCGTCGTCATCTTTTCCTCCAACTGCGCTCGCAGTGTTTCTCTTCTCCTCGCTACGCTCGATAAACCTTTCTCCCTCGCTCTCATCGTCGTGAACGTCGTTCTCAAAATTCTTCTTCTTATTATTTTCGGAGGAGAACCCCGAGGCGTCTGAAGAGGAGGATAAAACGACTCTAATCTCTTTCCAAGAAGAGAGAGATGACCGTTCTCACGAACGCAGAAAAGCACATCTTCTCCTCCTCCTCAAAATCATCATCGTCATCAAAACACAAGAGAAGAAGTGTTAAAAAGAAGAACAGAAGAGAGATAAAGAAGAAGAAAAGAACTCCTCCTCGACGTTTTGGCAAAAACCACGCTGGAAAACAACTCAGTTTTTGAAAAAAGAACGAGAGAGAGAGAGAGAGAGAGTAAATAATAAAGAGCGTTCTGTTCTCTTCTTTTTTTTATGGTGCGTTATTAATTCTTCTTGCGTAAAATCAAGGTCTCGTGTACTATTT
>Ga0209631_10007780_pt1 | contig 10608 bp, 7 predicted proteins | sample COG_08_FD_184752 | JGI IMG/M metagenome (GOLD analysis project Ga0209631, IMG submission 184752) | Pelagic Microbial community sample from North Sea - COGITO 998_met_08 (SPAdes) (version 2) | ecosystem: Environmental > Aquatic > Marine > Neritic zone/Coastal water | place: Helgoland, sampling...
CAAGACGAACTAGTTTACCGCCCGTCATTCCTGTTTTCCTTCTTTTCTTTCATCGTAAATCTCGGACAACATCCCGTTCAGTTCGGCGCCAAGCACGAATATTGCCACCAGCAGATACAAGAAATTCAGGGTGGAGATAATACCACCGAGACTGCCGTAGATCGCCGCGTATTGTGCAAAATGTTCGAGGTAGACTGAATAAAGGCTAGTGGCCCCGGCCACCATCACGAACACGGCAGCAGCGCCCGGAATAACCTTGATCCAGGATGATTCGCGGTTCGGTAACGAATGATAGAGCGCTGCTGTCGCAATAAACAATGCGCCCCCGGATGCCGTTCCCACCACCTGTACCACCGGCTCCTGCAACGTGAGCGCCACCTCGGTCGGCATGAACCAGAACATCATATCGACGATCCCTGCCCCTTCATCCGCCCGGCCGATTAGACCGAGAAGCGTGAAAACAAAGACGAGAAACGGCAGCAGCGACATGAGCCCGAGATACGCGAGATAGCCCGCAGACGCGAGGCCGTCATCCTCGATAAAGCGAACCAGCCAGTCGATAAGAAAACGGAATGGCGCCAACAGATATTGCGTCAAACCGTTTTCCTTCCACTGCAACCGGTCATTCTATGATCAGAGGGTCGACAACCTGTCCAGCGCCTCGTTGAGCTTCATCCTGGACTGTTGGTAATCATCTGCGCGTGCGCGCTGCTCTTCGACCACGGCAGGTGGGGCCTTCGCGATGAAGCTCTCGTTTGCCAGCTTCTTTTCGATCTTGCCGATTTCACCGTCGACCTTGCCGATTTCTTTTTCGAGCCGGGCGACCTCCTGCGCGACGTCAATAAACTCGCCGATCGGCAAAGCCGCAGTCGCTTCATCGACAACGACCTGCACTGCACCTTTAGGAACCGTATCGGATACAGAAACGCCGGACAGGCGTGCAAGGCGAGCGAGCAAGCCTTTCTGCGTTTCAAGGCGCGCAATCGTGGCATCTGAGGCACCAGTCAGGGTCAGCGGCAACTCGGCAGATGGCGGCACATTCATTTCAGCGCGCACCGTCCGTATCTCGCTGACCATGCGGACGACCCAGGCCATTTCTTCCTCTGCATCGGGAGAACGCAATTCGTCGCCAAGCGCCGGCCATGATTGCAGCATCAGCAACCCTTCCCGGCCTTCGGGCGGTGCCAGCTGTACCCAGAGTTCCTGGGTAACGAACGGCATAATCGGCTGCATGAACTTCAATATCTGGTCGAGAACCCACGACGTCGTCGCACGTACTTCTGCCTGTGCCGCGTCATCACCGTCCTGAAGGATCGGCTTGGTGAATTCGAGGTACCAGTCACAGAACTGATTCCACGCAAAGCGGTAACCCACCTGCGCGACTTCGTTGAAGCGATAGCTTTCAAGCGCTGCCACGATATCAGCCCCCGCCTTCGCCGTTTCACCGACGATCCACTGGTTTACCGTCAGCTTGCAGGCAGCCGGGTCATAATCCGCTACCGGCACACACCCGTTCATCTGCGTAAAGCGGGCCGCATTCCAGACCTTGGTGACGAAGTTGCGGTAGCCCTCGATCCGGCCGGTCGAAAGTTTGATGTCACGCCCCTGGGCCGCCAGCGCCGTCAGAGTGAAACGCAATGCATCGGCGCCGTAGTCATCTATCAGGTCGAGGGGGTCCATGACGTTGCCCTTACTCTTGGACATCTTCTGGCCTTTTTCATCACGGACCAGCGCATGGATGTAAACATCCCGGAACGGAACTTCATCGCGGAAATTCAGACCCATCATGATCATCCGGGCGACCCAGAAGAAAATGATATCGAACCCGGTCACCAACACACTCGTCGGATAGTGATGCGCCAGCTCAGGCGTTTCCTCGGGCCAGCCCAGCGTCGAAAACGGCCAGAGCGCCGAGGAGAACCAGGTATCGAGAACGTCGGAATCGCGGACGATATCGACCGCCTTGCCATAGTGAGCGTCTGCCTCAGCCTGCGCTTCGGCTTCCGTCATCTCGACAAAAATTTCGCCGTCCGGACCGTACCAGGCCGGGATCTGGTGTCCCCACCAGATCTGGCGCGAAATGCACCATGGCTGGATATTACGCATCCAGTCGTAATAGGTATTTTCCCACTGTTTCGGCACAAACCGGATATCGCCATTTTCAACGGCCTTGATCGCAGGTTCGGCAAGCACGCCGGCATCGACGAACCACTGATCCGTCAAGCGCGGTTCGATCACAACACCGGAACGGTCGCCATAGGGCACCGTCATGGGGTTGTCTTCGATCTTCTCCAGCAGCCCGAGGGCATCCATTTCCGCAATCACGGCCTTGCGGGCGTCTTCGCGCGTCATGCCGCGGAATTGTTCCGGCGCTTCGTCATTCACGTTCGCATCGATATCGAAAATGCTGACCATCGGCAGGTCGTGCCGACGGCCGACCTCGAAATCGTTGAAATCATGTGCCGGCGTAATCTTTACCGCGCCGGAGCCCTTTTCCGGATCGGAATACTCATCGGCGACGATTGGTATTGCCTTGTTCACAATCGGCAGAATGACATTTTTACCGACAAGCGCCGTATAGCGCTCGTCTTCGGGATGTACAGCAACCGCTGTGTCGCCGAGCATCGTTTCGGGCCGCGTTGTCGCGACGGTGATGAATTTACCTTCTTGCCCCTCGACCGGGTATTTGAAATACCACAGGCTGCCATTGACCTCCTGCTGCTCGACTTCCAGGTCCGAGATCGCGGTATGCAGTTTGGGGTCCCAGTTAACCAAACGCTTGTCCCGATAAATCAGCCCCGCCTTGCGCAGACTGACGAACACTTTCCGGACCGCCTCAGACAGACCATCGTCCATGGTGAAGCGTTCGCGGGACCAGTCACAGGATGCACCGAGGCGGCGAAGCTGGCCGGTAATGGTGCCTCCGGATTCGGCCTTCCATTTCCAAACCCGTTCGATAAACGCTTCACGGCCCAGGTCGTGGCGGGTCTTTTGTTCCTCGGCAAGCTGGCGCTCGACAACCATCTGCGTCGCGATACCGGCATGATCGGTGCCAGGTTGCCAAAGGACGTCTTTGCCGCGCATGCGTTCGAAACGCGCAAGAATATCCTGCAGCGTGTTATTCAGCGCATGGCCCATATGCAGGCTGCCCGTCACATTCGGCGGCGGTATGACAATGGAATAGGAGTCGCCGGTGGCTTCACCCGTTCTTGTGTGTCCGCAACCGAACGCGCCGGCGTCTTCCCATTCAGCGTAAATACGGCCTTCAACTTCGTCCGGCCGGTATGTCTTTTCCATTGTCATCCCTAAACGCTTGCCCGACCGCCGCGCAAAGCCTTTTCGGGCCGCGGATGCAGTCGGAGCGAAGCTAATGCTACGTGGCTTGATTTCAAGAAGTTTATCGCGCTTCAGCAAGGGAAGCGCAACGCCCGAACAGCGTGCCGGCCAAGGATCCGGCCAACGCCCTAATTAGCGCTGGGAAATATCCTCGGCTTCGCGGGTCAATCGCTCGATTTCTCTGCCGACCATCCGTTCAACCAACGACGGAAGGTTATCATCGAGCCATTCCCGGATCATGGGACGCATGACGTCTTTGACCAGGTCTTCGATCGTGCGCGGACCAATGCTCGGGTCTACAGCGCGCCGATGGGTATCGACGGCGGCCGCAAGCGCTGACAGCGAAGCCACAGAGTTCATTGCCGGGTTTTCAGAGACGAGACGGTCTGCCGCTTCAGCCGCGAGCGCATCAACGGGTTCGGGTTCTGCTATCGACACGGGCCCAGGCTCGGCTTCAGGTTCCGGCTCAAAATCCGGTTCCGCTTCCGGCTCTGGCTCTGGCTCTGGCTCTGGATCCGCTTTCGGCTCTGCAATATTTTCTTCTGGTTCCTCGGTCGACTCATCCGAGGCGAGCATCTCCAGTTCAACCTCTTCCTCATGTTCCGCTTGAGGTTCCTCAACGACTTCGTCATGCGCATCGTCTTCAGGAACTTCCTCGCCGGTCTTGAGATTCACAACCGTTCCGTCGTCCTGAACTTCGTCCGTAAGTTCGAGGACCTGCTCTTCATCGGTAAGTTCAAGAACCTCTTCTTCCTCAGCTACTTCAGCCACTTCGGGCTCAGGCTCAGCGGGTGCTTCGGGCGCGCCGAATTCCGCTGCGGCCTCTTCAGGCGCTGCTGCAGTCTCTTCATCGGCATCTTCGGAAATTATCCGCCTTATGGAGGCGAGAATTTCCTCCATCGATGGTTCTTGTTGTGCTTCTTGGTCGCTCATAGAACGACGGCCCTCATTCAGAAATTAGGTTTACTGACGTTAAGGATAAAAGATTAACCAATATTAAACAAACGACCAACGGCTGCGGACACACGGGTACACACTATGGTCAGTGTCATTTGCCGTCGCTCGCGCCGAGCCCCCACCATTTTCCACGCACTTCACGGTAATGATTCTCGACGTTATAGAGCGTTACGGGCAGTCCCAGCTTTTCAGCTGTTGCTTCCCCGACGGCCTGACGAAGCTGATAGGTCGCAACAAGTTCGTCACGCATCGCGCGGACAAGACCGACGCGTGCATCCAGCAGTTCCTGCTCGGCGTCGAGCACATCGAGAACTGTGCGCGAGCCCACATTTGCTTCCTCGCGGACGCCTTCCAGCGCTATTTCCGCGGCTTTAACCGCGGAGGAAAACGCCTGGATTTGCGCGCGGCCGGTCTGAAGGGTCTGCCACGCATTTGTCGTTGCCTCTATCGCGGTACGCAGGGCCTGATTGTACTCTTCGCGGCGCTGCGACACGATCTGCTTTGCCGCCCGAACCCGAGATGTAACAGAACCTGACGCGTAGAGCGGCATCGTCACCCGCGCAATCAGAGAAGCTTCTTCGCTCTCATTACGATTGTTCGCGGTTTCCCTGCTGCTCTCAAGCTCGCCATTAAGCGTCAGATTAGGCAGCAATTCTCCGACAATCGATCTCACACCTTCCTTGGCCGACAGTTCTATGAAGCGTGCCCGACTGACCGCGAAATTGTTCTGTTTCGCAATCTCGAGCGCGTCGCTGAGCGACCCCGGCAAATTATCGAGCGGCTTAGACGGCTTTAACAGGGGCGGAACGTCGCCAACGGCGTTTTCATAAGCGGCACGTGCGTCTCTGAGGCTGCCTTCGGATACGATCCGGTCCGCCCGCGCACGCGCGAGACGGGATTCCGCCTGAGAGACGTCGGTCCGAGTGACCTCGCCTACCCGAAACCGATCACCGGTTGCTTCCAGCTGACGCTGCAGAACCCGTTCATTACTGATATTCAGTTCGACCTCCGCCTGGTCGCGCACAACATCGGCATAGGCCGTCACAACGCTGAGCAGCACGGTTTGTTCAGCATCTGCCAGACGTGCCCGATCTGCCTTGACGTTGCTTTCTGCCTGTTCGGTCGCCGCCAGCGTTCGACCGCCGCGATACAGGTTCTGCGTAATCGTCAGGGCACCTGTAAGCGGATCCCGAATTGATGTCACCTTGTTCCGTCCGGTCGCTGATCCATAAGACCGCGCCAAGCCGTAACTGCCGTTCACCTCGACCGTCGGCCGCCAGCCAGCCAATGCCTGTGGCACACCTTCATCAGTGGCGCGCAACCGCGCCCGTTCAGACTTCAAAGTCGGATTACTCTGATAGGCCTTCACCAACGCGTCTTCCAGGGTCTGCGCATGCGCGCTACCTGCCGAAAGAGCTATGGCGAGTCCCGTTATCGCAATCCTGCAAAGTCCAGACGAATACATCAAAAACTAAACCCTTCTTCCAGATCGAACTCAGGTAATATGGGAACGTTCGCATCGAATAACCCGCGATTTGAAACCACGCCGCCGCTTTTTACAAAAAGCTTCGCCATCCCTGTTCCACCCGGACCGCGGAGGATGGCGCAAAGCCTCCCTCCCTCAGCCAGTTGCGAGAGGATCGCTTCAGACATCTCGCCGCAGGAACCATTCACCATAATTACGTCATAAGGCGCCTGATCGGACCATCCGGCGTTTATCGGCCCCATTTCAACAACCACGTTATCCATCCCAAGCTTCGTAAGCCGCGCACTTGCGGCCCCTGCCAGTTCGGTATCGCTCTCGACGGCAACGACCGCACGCGCGATCCGCCCGAGAATGGCCGATGAATAGCCGGAGCCACAGGCAACATCTAACACCACGTCCTCCGGGCCGATTTCCGCCGCCTGGATCATCCGCGCGAGGATCATCGGTTCGGCCATACACCGGCTTTTTCCGATGTGAATATCTTCATCAATGTAAGCGAGGCTCGCGCGATCTTCGGGTACGAACATTTCCCGCGGAATCTCGCCCATCGCGGCCAGAACGTTCGCATCCGTCACCTTGTTGGTCCGGAGCTGTGTATCGACCATGGTCTGTCGTAGTGCTTTGAAGTCAGCCATATTTATCGCCATTTCCAAAAACCCGGAAAACCGGGGTTTCTCGTTGAATTCGCGTCGTTCCGAGAGTATGCGGAAACAGATAATCCGACGTCGGTTAACTTACCGTTAACTATAGGATTCCCTGAGTCCCGACAAGATTTTAGTCCGCCACCGGGTCGATAATGTTGACCGGGTTCAGCGGCCCGCCTATATAGCCCGCCTTGCGTTCTGCTTCTGCAGAGCATGGCCCGGTGGGAGAGAGGCTATCCAGCGGATTGCAAATCCGTCTACAGCGGTTCGAATCCGCTCCGGGCCTCCAGCGCTTACACGCTTTTGCAAATCACATACCGATTCAACCAATCTCCGCTCAGTCCTGTATGGTGGGCGACGTGAACCGTGCTGAAATACCCCAGAATCCTGATATGCCAGAAGATCTCAGCTACTACTCGATGCCCCGAACCGACATCGTTCGTATGATCCCCACTCCGGTCGGTCGCGCGCTCGAAATCGGCTGCGGTGTAGGCAATACGCTTTTGATGCTGAAAGAGGCTGGCCTGATTGAATGGGCAGGCGGCGTGGAAATAATGCCTGCGGCCGCCGCCAAAGCCGCCGAACAACTCGATCAGACCTGGGAAGGCAATGCTGAGATTCTCGATCTGGAATCTGACATCCCACCTGGATCGCTGGACCTCGTTATTTTAATGGATGTCCTTGAGCATCTTGTCGATCCATGGGCACTCATTAAACGGGTAGAGCCATTATTGTCGGACCAGGGCGCCGTCATCGCCAATATCCCCAATGTCAGGAACAAGAACATCGTCAAGAAGCTCGTGTTCTCAGGGAGATGGGACTACGAGGATGAAGGTTTAATGGACCGGACCCATTTGCGCTGGTTCACCCGCGACACCATGAAAGAGCTTCTCGAATGCGGCGGGTTAAACGTCACTGACATTCAGCCAATACCCTATCTTAAACCCTGGAAAAACAAGTGGATTTACACCCAACTCACATTTGGGTTTTTGCGGGAATTCTGGCCTTCGAGCTATATGATGCGTGCTGAACCGGGCTCAGTCGGCAAGACTGTCTCGGCGGATAATGCCTAAAAAAAAATCAGGTCGCTCCAGCAGTGAACGCAGCCGCGAACATAAACAGCCCGAACAGCAAAAATAGAAGCCGTGTTGAATCGTGCATTGTACCCCCGGGCGTTTCACCACCGGATTGGCGATTTTCCCCAAGCGGCCCGTTTAGGATATCGCCGGCGAATCTGCGATTAAAATCGTCAGGTCTTTGTTCTCTCCCCCGAACGACGTATTGTTGCAAAAAAATGGCGATCTAAAATATCGGGAGTTGAAAAGTGACCAATCCGTTCGAGACTGATCTGGACAAAAATCCAGCTAATTTTCAGGCACTTACGCCATTAAGCTTTATCGAACGCACAGCCACGACGTATCCTGACCGGATTGCTGTCATCCACGGCGACATCCAGCGTACATGGGCCGAGACCTATGCCCGTTCCAGACAACTCGCCAGCGCACTCGAAAAACATGGCATCAAACACGGCCAGACGGTTGCAGCCATGCTGCCGAATGTTCCGGCTATGGTCGAAGCCCATTTCGGCGTCTCCATGATGGGCGGCGTGCTGAACGCGCTGAATATCCGACTCGATGCCGATGCCATCGCCTTTATTCTCGAGCACGGCGAAGCAAAAGTTCTGCTGACCGACCGCGAGTTCTCCGACACCATCAAGGGCGCGCTGTCCAAGGTCGGCTCGGACATCTATGTGATCGATGTCGACGACGCCACCTATCAGGGCGGCGAACTGATCGGCGCGATAGAATACGAAGACTTTATCGCCGGCGGCGACCCTGAATATCCGTGGGTATGGCCCACCGATGAATGGAACGCGTGTTCGCTGAATTACACGTCGGGCACAACGGGCAACCCGAAGGGTGTCGTCTACCATCATCGTGGCGCTTACCTGAACGCCATCGGCAATTTAATGGTCTGGGCGATGCCGCCCCACCCCGTCTATCTGTGGACCCTGCCGATGTTTCACTGCAACGGCTGGTGCTTTCCATGGACCGTCGCTGCCCTTGCAGGAACAAACGTATGTCTGCGACGCGTCGAAGCCGGTCCTATATTCGATGCGATCGCTACGCATAATATAACCCATTTATGCGGCGCGCCGATTGTCCTGAACATGATCGCCAATGCGCCCGACGACGTGAAACAGCCGTTTTCGCATATCGTCGAAGCCGCCACCGCTGGCGCCTCACCGCCCGCCGCTGTTATCGAATCCATGGAAGGCCAGGGTTTCAACGTCACCCATGTCTATGGCCTGACGGAAACCTTCGGGCCCTCGGTCGTCAGTGCCTGGAAACCTGAATGGGATGACAAACCGATTGCCGACCGCGCCGCGCTCAAAGCGCGCCAGGGTGTTCGCTACCATGTGCTCGAAGCATTAATGGTCGGCGACCCCGAGACGCTTGAGCCGGTCCCGCAGGACGGCGAAACGATGGGTGAGATATTTTTTCGTGGCAACGACGTCATGAAAGGCTACCTCAAGAACCCGAAGGCCACCGAGGAGGCGTTCGCCGGAGGCTGGTTCCATTCAGGCGACCTCGGCGTGTGGCATGAAGACGGCTATGTCGAACTCAAAGACCGGTCCAAGGACATCATTATTTCCGGCGGGGAAAACATCTCGTCAATCGAAGTCGAGGGCTTGCTGTACAGCCACCCCAAGGTGCTCGAAGCCGCCGTCGCGGCGCGGCCCGATCAGAAATGGGGCGAAAGCCCCTGCGCCTTCGTCACCCTGAGGGAAGGCGAAGACTCCTCAGAAGCAGAGATTATCGAGTTCTGCCGCGCGAAGATGGCGCGCTTCAAGGTGCCCAGAACGGTGATATTCGGGCCACTACCCAAAACATCCACCGGCAAAATTCAAAAATTCATCCTTCGTGAACGGGCAAAAGAACTCGGCGAACGCACCGAGGATAAATAACGCCCGTGTGGGAAACGCCCGAGATCCCCTTCCCCGCACCATCGCGGGGTTATATTGCCGAGGTGCGCAAGGAGCGGCGGAAAATCGCCGTTGAACGGGCAAAGCGATCCCGTTTTTTTTCAGGCAAGCTTGATCACATCAATTTGGACCATGTCCACGAGCCCGAGGAATGGGCCAAAATCCCGATCCTGACGAAGGACGAATTGAGGGTTATTGAGCCCGAAGACTTCCAGGACGACTTCTGCATCGCACCACGCAGCGAGATCATAGAATTCTGGCGATCCGGCGGTTCCACAGGCAAACCGCTGTTCTATCCACGCTCGATGAATGACCTGCGGCTCGCGCGGGAAGGGTTTCGGCGCGCCTGGGAAGCGGCGGGCCTCAAAAAAGGTGACCTCGCCCACGTCTCGTTTCCGCTCGGCATTCACCCGGTCGGACAGATCTATTGCCGGACCGCCCAACAGATGGGGATCGGCGTAAACTGGTGCGGCGCGGGCAATTCGACACCGTCCGAAATGCAGGTCGAATTGATCCGTACGCTCAAGCCGACCGTCTGGTGCGGTATGGCGAGCTATGGATTGCAGCTCGCGCAGATTGCCGAACGGATGGGATTCGATCTCGCAAACAGCTCGGTGACCAAATTCCTGACCGCCGCCGAACCGGTATCACCCGGCAAACGCGAACGTATCGAAAAACTGTGGGGTGCGAAGCTCTACGATCAGTTCGGCTGTACCGAGACATCATTCATGGCCAGCGAATCTGATCACCATGACGGCATGCACTTCTGGACCGATATGTTCGACCTCGAGGTGGTGGACGAACACACAAAAGAGCCGGTCGCCGAAGGCAAAAACGGTATCATGGTCACGACACCGTACTGGAACAACGAAATGACACCGTTCCTGCGCTGGGAAACGGGTGATTACGTTTCCTACCACGAACATGGCGCAACTGACGGCCTGCTCTCCGTTTATCCGATGATCCGCCACGCCGCGCGGACGTCGGGCTTCTTCAAGGTGCGCGGCATCAATATCAACCATGCCGATTTCGAAGACTTCATGCATCGCCAGCTCGACATCATCGATTTCAAGGTTGAGGTCGAAGAGACCGACACCCTCGATATGATCCGTGTGTCTATAGAGGTTTTGAATCCGGACAATGCCGATGGCCAGGTCACCGCCCTTCGCGAAGATGTACGAAAAACCTTTGAGCTTACC
>Ga0209631_10007782_pt1 | contig 10608 bp, 11 predicted proteins | sample COG_08_FD_184752 | JGI IMG/M metagenome (GOLD analysis project Ga0209631, IMG submission 184752) | Pelagic Microbial community sample from North Sea - COGITO 998_met_08 (SPAdes) (version 2) | ecosystem: Environmental > Aquatic > Marine > Neritic zone/Coastal water | place: Helgoland, sampling...
GAGCAAAATGTCTTTTCTCACTATTCTCTAATAAGCGAAAAAATAAATTTCTCATATTAGTTTTCCCTATTTTTTCTCTATAAACTTTGCCTATTAAAATTTATAACCATTAAGTATTCTTAGCATAAGTTACAAATAACATAATAACAATTCAGGCTTGTATATCAAGAGTCACCGCACTCCTAAAGTAACCATCTTCCTCCTCAAGCAAAACCCTTGATAAAGCGATAGAAACCATCAAGCTTTTATACTAATCAACTTTACGCATTCATCATTGCCACAATCAGTCAACATTCCTCATGCTTAGCCCTTCGTTCCTCTATCTCACGCAAGTATTCCACTAGCTATATATTCCTCTGACATCAGTATAAACATAACGTGACCATAGTTTTGTTAGAAGGTTAAAAAAATTAAGAAGCTATCTATGAAAGCATGCAATTCTAAATTTCCTAAGAAACCTAATAAAAGGACTTCAGGAATATTTGGTTCTCAAAACTAATGAAGATAGAAAGATTGGTTTGAAACTAAATGACGAAGTAGAATATACAGAGGAGGAATACAACGAAATATATTAATTCTGATTCAGGGATGGTTAGGGATTAATCGTATGACTTTCTCTATAAAGGGCAAGCTTGGAGTCAAATTATTTCCACTTTATATTTTTTTTCAATGCCAAAGAAAGTGCGCACCCACTTAGGTAAGCAGATTCAACATGACTTCCAATGCACCAGTCTCCACATGCGGCAAGTTGCATTTTTTCATCCATGCAATATCCGTTATTTTCTAAATCTTCATCAACCACTGTGTTCGCATAACGCCAACGGTGAAGATTTTTGTAAACCGCATCGCTGATATTTCTTTGCAAAAGCGTTCCGAGTTCTTCGACCAAGAGAGCCTGTACAGTATTCTGATCAGTTTCAATATTGCTCTCAGCCCATTCATTGGTTGTTTGTACAAGAAGAGAGTAGCCACTGTCTCGCAATGGCTTAGAAGAGTTCACTGCTATCCATCCTATGGGCGAATTTTTGATTTTTGCAGCATTCCAATTCAGTTTCAAATCCTCGGGAAAACCCAGCATAAGACTATAACACCCTTGCATCTTCTTATTTTCAATCAACTCGTGCTCAGCAAAATCTTGCGGGAATAAGACTTGGGTCTGCGGTGCAGGTGCGCTACTCACTACCCAATCAAAAGGGCCATATCGCTCCTCCTGATAACTATCACTCAAAAACCACCCATCCAATTCACGAGTCAATTTGGCAATTTGCACGTTTAAACGCACATCCGCTTCCTTAGACAATGTTTTGCACAACATATTCATCTTAGACGAAGCCACGTAATGGGGTTCAAACCAATCACGTTTATAGGCCTTTTTCCCAACTTCTAATGTCACGATCTTTGGATGCCATTCTTGAACAATCTGCTTCTCAATGAATGGTTTTAAAAAACGTTGGAAGCTTTTTGATCGAGCCGTAAAAAACTGTGCACCATGATCAAAATAAAAATTGTCTGCGTAGCGTGTAGACATCCGCCCCCCAACACCGCCGGCTTTTTCAAAGATCGTAACAGAGGCATGCTCTTTAAGCCCGTTGGCAAGGCTTAACCCCGAAAGCCCAGCACCGATGATTGCTATTGTTGGTTTCACTATAGCTTTTACAGTCCTTTCAAGCTTTTATAAGCTGCCAGCGCTCTTCCCCGAGACAGCTTTAGATCAACAATTGGGCTGGGATAGTTCTTATCCAATATAACTTCTGCATGCTCCAAAACATCCTCAGGGGCCTCCCACGGGTTATGTAGAAATTTATCTGGCAACTTGCTTAGCTCTGGTACAAACCGCCGCACATATGCACCAGTTCCATCAAATTTTTGCCCCTGTGTCACGGGATTAAATATGCGAAAATAAGGTGCCGCATCTGCGCCACATCCAGCAATCCATTGCCAGCTTGCCGCATTATTTGCCAAATCAGCATCCACCAACGTATCCCAGAACCAATCCTCGCCATGATGCCAATGAATAAGCAGGTTCTTGACAAGAAATGATCCGACGATCATCCGCAAGCGGTTATGCATATACCCTGTCTGCCATAACTCACGCATTCCTGCGTCGACAATCGGATATCCCGTTTGACCGCTTTGCCAGGATCTAAGCGCCGCTGCATCTTCACGCCATGGAAAGGCATCAAATTTCTTTTGTAGGTTATTACGCGGCATATCAGGGAAATGATACAAAAGTGTATTTGAAAACTCACGCCACCCTATTTCACTTAAAAAGTGCTCACCATCATTTTCACATTGCTCCATAATCATGACCGATTTTGCAGTATGCCAAACATCGTTTGGAGATATCTCGCCAAAATGCAAATAGGGTGATAGTCGCGATACGTTTTCTCGCACAGGGAAATTTCGGCCTTCTTTGTATCCCTTCAAACCATTTTCAAGAAAAACCCGTAAACAGGTTTGCGCTCCCACTTCACCAGGTTGCCATTCTGTTTGCATCTCTTCATACCATGTAATATCAGGAATGAGCTTAAGATCATCAAGCGTGAGTCGTTTATGATTTTGCAAATCCAAATCTTCAGGTTTAGAAGTCGGCATAGGTGGCTCACCTCCGCGCTCTAAACATCCCTTTTTATAGAAAGGTGTAAAGACCCGATAAGGCGTACCATCCTTTTTCAATACCTTATGAGGTTCAAATAAGAGCGCACCGTTAAAGCTTTTTATCTCTAAAGTTTCACTACTCAGGTTTTTCTTTATTAACGTATCGCGTTGAATTCGCCAAGGATCATAACATTTGTTCCAGTAAATTTTATCAGCACCTGTTTTCCTCAAAACATCAAACAATATGGTTTCAGGGTCACCTACTTCAAAAAATAAATGTCCGTCTAAACTCTTATTCAGTGCCCCTAAACTTTGATGTAGCCACCAGCGGCTGGCACCGCCCATTTTCCACTGACCGCTATTCACGTCATCTAGTATATAAATTGGAATGATGGGTTGCCCGCTTTCATGCGCGGCCAATAAGGCAGGATTATCCTCCAACCTTAAATCCTGACGAAACCATAAGATAATGGGCGCGACTTCAGTGCTCATGCGGGAACCTCTTTTCCATCCCAAGCAAATATTTTTCCGCTTTGTTCTGGCTCGACATCGTTAATAACGTTTAATAAACAGACACTGGAATATTCAGGGGTAAATAATTTACCCTCTTGGACTTGGCGGTGAAATGGCTTGGAGAGCGTTGTATCGACTGTACCAGGATGCAACCCGATAATGCAGGCTTTCTTGTACCGCCGCGCCATTTCAATGGCTGCATTTTTAAGGATCATATTCAAAGCCGCTTTGGATGCTCGGTAGGCATACCAACCGCCAAGTCGATTATCACTAATACTGCCAACACGCGCAGACAAACAGGCAAAAACGCTTTTTCGATCACGTTGAAGGCGCGGCAAGAAATATTTCGCAAGCAATGCCGGGCCATACGTATTGACTGAAAACACCTCTCGAAAATAATCCATATTTACATCTCGAATAGTTTTTTCCGGTGAAACATGCTCATCATGCAAAAAACCAGTCGCAACCACGACGATATCAAATAGAATAGTGTCCCCTATAGCATCAAGAGCTTCCTGGATACTGTGCTCTGATTGAATATCGATTTGATGGCTTTCAACCTTTTCATTCTCAAATTTGATCTGAGTTCTTGAAAAAGCATGAATTTTAGCCACATGCAGTTGGGAAGCAAACTGTTCAACAAAAGCCTGCCCCAAACCACCGGATGCGCCAACAACCCCAACATTTAATTCAAGGCCAAATTTTGACAAGAGATTATTGCTCATAGAATCTCAACCGGAATGAGAACTTCATTACGACGCAAAGCCGGAATTGTAAATGGCGGATTATAACCGGCCACTTTATAAGCGCCTGTTATTTTGTATCCGTTGCCTTGAATCCATGCTTCCAACATTGTCCGTTGTTTCGCAATATTATCAGCACTAAGCAGCCCGCTAAATATAATGGCTGCTACGGTATAGTCTTTTATTTCATCAAGCTTTACATCTGGGTCTTGTGGAACAGGCGCTGAATCCAGCGTATAGGTCGCAGGCAGAACAAAAGACATTTTCGCATGATCGGAGGCGTCCTCCATAAAAACAGGCACGGTCATAGGAATTTCAACCCCTGCATTTTTATCTGCATTTTCTAACAACACATGTGCTGTCATGGATATTTTCGAACTTGCCGTATTCTTCCCAGAAATATAACCAAACAGTTTTGAAAAAGCGCTGTTTCTACCCGAGTCCATCCCGTCCATAGGCGCAGAAACCAGAACAATTTTCTCATAATGTCGAAGATCAATTTTTTGCTGATTGTCAGATTTGATGACCCGGTACGGCGCAATTTTTACGCCAAGCTTACCAAACATAGAGCACCCCGATAATAGTATTAAAACAAGACATACATAAATATTTTTCATTATTACCTCTAGCATTAAAAATCAATAAATCTAGAAAGCACTGCGAGATATAAAGCGAGCAGATTGAATTCACCATCGATTGAAAGAATATCCATTTATGTTTTCCTAATTAAAAATTCTTACGCCTTATCCAATTCTTCCAAGTTTTTTTCAGACATTTCAACAATAGTATTTCAGTCAGCTAAAACCTGTGAATGAAATACCATTCTCTTAGGGTTTCCAGTAACTGAATGAATCATAACTGGAAAAAATGTCCTAATTTTTGTTAATCCGTATTCAATTTATTCCATTTTTGAAAAATCGCATTCTTTCAAAACCTCCCGCATCTGTGCTTCCAAATTATTCAATTCTTCTACATTTACAAGCGCAATAACTTAGGGCGGGATATACAAGGAAATTCTATGAGCAAAGGCATGTCTGAAATCCTCTAGAATGTTGGGTTCACTGTTTGTGTCCCACACTTAAACGTTTCTTAACTGCTTCCAGAAAATACTTACTACATGGGTAATAAAGTAGTTCGGCATCCCTTCTTGGCGACATAGGTTGGCTATGCTCTCTTCGCCACGAATACCTTCCAAAACAATGCGGATCTTCTCTTCTCAGGAATACTTGGTGCGGATTCTACGCCGGATGCCTTTAACAACGGTTTCGCTCGATACTATCTTATTCATAACAACCTACTTTAAGGAAAATTTCAGAAGATATTACCTCTTAGCTTGTTAAATCAAACGGCACACATTCGGCTGACGGCATTCACTCAATGAAAATGCTTATGTCCAGAAATTTATTTATCGGGGACACATTTTTGAGGCTTTATTGAACAACTCATGATGCTTAAAAATTAATTATAAATATAATCTTTATCATTGAGTCTAGTTGGTTTTCGAAAGTAGTTTAGGATTGTCTAGTATCATACCAAATGCTGAAACCTTTTTTTTCTGCACAGTAAAAGATCTGTATAAAGCATGAAAAGATTTGGTATCTAGGCTGTCTTCCATTAGCATTGCAAGCTGATGTGGAGCAATAGAGTTCATTGAATTTTCTGAGAAAAGGGAACTCCCTAACCCTGACCAATGTGAAGATATAAATCCTTGGTTCACTAAATGTGTAGTACCAATAGAATACTTTTTAGCTTTTTTTAAGAAGTGTTGTGCAATGTGCACAGGAACGCAACGACCAATTGCTACAATTCTTGAAGGGTTTTCCGCTGGATATATAAACAGACCTACTTTAGTATTTCCCATCTCGCTAAATTCTTCCCGTATATTTATATACTTTTTTTCATATTTCTTGGATAACCAAGCCTCAACTTTCAAATCACTCTTATTTAAAGTCAAGCAAGTTTCTTCAGCAAAACTTAAATTAATCATAGTTATAAGAAAGAATACTAAGGTATATATAAATAAAAAAAAAATCTTCATTTAAATTCTCCGAAAACTCAATGTTGATGACCAGTCTTTAACTTTTAGAAGAAACAAAATATGAATCCAGTCATAATTTGTTAACAAACCACAACTATTTAGTTATTAGAATAGATTAAATCTGAATAGCTCCATACAGCACCTGCCCAACCAAGTAAAAAAGATAGTAAATAACCAATAATATTTTTCATGTGTACACCCTTTTTAAATAATTTATAAATATATAATTTAATTCTCTTCTATTTATATTAACGAAATATTAAATCAGCATTAAATAATTTTAATTTTTATTCGTAAGTGACCCTACCCCCCCCCGCAAAGCAGTCCAAATGTTAAACTTTTAAAAACTATTTGGTAGGTAGGGATTAGAGAATGGTTACAATGAATCGGTCAATGGAAAACTTAGAGATGAGCTATTAAATGGAGAGATTTTTTATACTCTGAAGAAAGCGAAGATCATGATCGAGAGGTGGCGTGTTCATTACAATACCAAAAGGCCACATACGAGTCTGGGGTATCGACCGCCAGCACCGGAAACAATACAGATTCCAAATATTAATATGACTATCGAGTAGAATATCTTAACCGAGAGACGGACTGTCAACGCAAATCGTTACTAACGCAATTATCAAGCAAAACTAAAAACTGCACCTAAAAGTCCTCCAAATATTCCACCCCATACAACTAGCCAACCTAAATGAACCTTTATAATATTTTGAACAATTTCCTTAACCAATTGAGGCGTTAATTCATTTAAACGTTTATCTATAATCGTTTCTATTTTAGAAACAACATCCTGACCCACTTTGTGGGAATCTAACCCCTTCTTCAAGACGTCTTTAAAACGTTCAGAATTTACCATTTCACGAAATGTAGTTTTCATTTTTTCCGTAAATGGCTCTTTAAGAGGAATAAGCGCCTGCTCTCCCCCCATCATTTGCAACATTGAACCAAATGAAGATTCCATTATTGAAGTTACTAACCCCTCATAAACATGGTCATAATTAATGGCGTTTAATAGTGGGTCGATATTAAAAATATGATTACCTTGTTCTTCCTCCGCTTCAATAAACTGCTCAACATTTTCCTGAGTAAAAAACTGTCTCATCATTAAGTCTTTAATTGCACACTTAAATTCATCAAAACGATTAGGAATTACTCCAGAACCATATAAAAAAGGTATTTTCTCAAACAACATGTGAATCGCCAGCCAATTAGTGATTGCACCTGATAGTGCAAAGAAACCAATGGGCTTTATCAAATCCGGCTCTATCGGAAATAAATAACCAGCAACAATTATTAAAATAGCAGTTAAATTAGTTAAAAAACTCTTATTGAAAACATTTATCATTGTTTTATATTTATATTTTTAAATTATTTTTAGGAATATTTTTACAGTATAAGAAGCTTGAGCTATGAAGAATTAAGAAGTAGTAATAAATCACTATAATCGAGAGATTAAAGGGAGACGCCGCTAGTTATAATAGTATTTTTATAGTTTTCTTATTTTAGTTAATTGTATCCTGTCAGCCGAATCTGTACCGTTTGAGTTAAAAACTAAGTAAACGATCCGACAAACATAAAGTAGCTTGAACTGCCCCAATTAGTTGTACCAATTCTAAAGTTAGTATTTTCACTTTTGGTTCAATCGTTTCAGGAGCTGGAAGCTGATAATTCAGCGAACTATGTTGTCTAAACTGATTGTATTAATTCCTCCAGTTCTAAACCAACATTTTAGCATCCAGCAAATTTGTAAAATTTCTCCAGTCAAGAATTCATCTCTGAGCTTCCCATTAAACGATCCATAGTATCCATTTCCCCAAGGGACTTCCTGGTTCAGTGAATCGAGTTTGTACTCCTAATAGCTCCAGGCTAATACTATACTGAAAAAAGTCTTATTTTTTATTTTGAAATAAACGTAAACGTAAACCGGCTTCGGCAACACCTTTATAATCATTCCGATCAGTAAAAGACTGAATAGCTTTTTTTGTAAATATTATTGCCGTTTTATCGTCATCATTTATATGTGAAACCCAAGCAATGTTCATTTCCATTTGTGGCACATCTTTATGGCGAGGATTTATTTGTATTCCTTCTTTATAAGCATTTATGGCATCCTTATAATTCTTTGCGTTACCATAAGCATTACCTAAAGCTAGATATGCAGCTACAAAGTCTGGATTTTCTTTCAAGGCATTCTTAAACTGCTCTATAGCCTCATAATGAGACCCCATACTTCCTTTTTCAATTCCAAGAACGAGATAGTCTTCAGCATCCATTTTTTCTCCCAATGTGGAAACCTGCCAGACAACTGTCCCGACAACTGAAAGAACAAAAAGGGAAATAAAAAACCATTTTCTCATTACTATAAACTCCTATTTCACCTTTAACATTGATATTCTTCATATCCAAAAAAGAGAAACTTTGAGATTATGAAAATATCTTTTATTACTTTTGCAGCTCTGTTCTTGAGCCAACAGATTTTGTTAAAAAAAAAGAACTAATATCTTTTTTCCGAAAGAAAATAAAGGGCACCCCAGAATCCCACTAGCATTGCACAACCCAAAAAAAACAACTCAATCGCCCTTTTCTTTTTTTCGTTATATTTCCTTTGATGCTGAATTATCGAAAAACTAAGGCTAGCAATAGATTCTTTAGTTAAAGATTTTATTTTATTACTATCAAAGTCAAGGTTGTTCTCTTTATTCAACATCTCTAGAACTGCAATATTTTCCTCATGTGTTTTATCTTCTTTTTCAAATAATTCTATTATTTCCTTTTTATCATATTTATGATCATTTCTTATTTCCGGATATAAATAAATAGATCCTCCGAGAGTTAGAATTATCCAAACGGCTGAAGACAATATAAGAAACTTTTTTCCAGTCTTATTCCAACGAATCATTTTAGTAAAAAAATAATTTCAGATTTTCATCTGATAATACGGGTGTATGAAACATTTTAACTTCAGAATATAGCCGTTAAAAAAAACTATCCGACAAGCTCAACAATTTATGTTAATTTTTTTTCCATAGGCATTATTTTACAGCACATGATAACACCATTAATGTTGTCTATATTTCTGAAAGCTCTTTTATGTCTATAATAATATCATCTAACTTATCCGCAATATGTTTCCTCTGCCTGGGAAGTATGATCGAATCAATATTTAAAGTAATCGATTCCCATTCAATCATTTTTTTCTTAACATACACTTTATATTCATCTGTCCAGTGAGACTCAGGGTCGGACATCCATGATTGAGTATTTTGCTTTAGTGTTTCTTTAGACCGTAATAAATCGATTAGATCATTTTGGAATTTTTCTCTATTTCTTAATTTCACAGCAACCCAATAAGGATCAGGTTGGATCCATTTTGCTATTCTATTTTTTTGGCTAGGTTCAAGGTCTCCAAACCAATTATCAAGATTATTATAAGTTCTTTCTAATATGTCTTGGCGAAGTTCCTTTAATGTCATTTTTGATTGTTTGATAAGTCTATCATCCTCTTTTCCTTGAAACTTCTTATTCATTTCAAGAATCTGAAAATCATCTACCGTTAATAAAAAATAAATCATATCTCTTTTAGTGTGGTTCAAAATGTTTTTCCAGAATAAATTTAATTCTGACCTCAACCATTTTATATCTTCTTCGAGGAACCCATCACTATGTCTGATTTTAAATTCTTCAAGAAAGAGAACTATTTTTGGTAGTTCTGATTTACGGTGCCAATCAAAGAATTGCCCGACTTTTTTTTTAAGATCCAAACGTTGTTTATCTCTAATATCAAAATATGATTCAAACCAATTAATTATCACTATATTTGCGAAGTTATATGCAATCTTTGTTGTACTGCAGGAAATAAATACAAATAAGCTGAAAATAATAAATAAACCTGTTTTTAATTTGATCAAGATAGTTTGATTTTTTGAATTTAAGTTCATTAATGGATATATTTTTATAAATCCTAAATAAAAGCTTTTAAACATAAAGGTCCGAGCGTAATTTACAATAAATAGTATTAACTTTGGTAAGTCAAATTACTATTAAGAGGCATTTCAACAATACTAACTCTAGCCCACCCCAAGCAAAATCCTTGTAAAAATGCTAGCAACCATATTTATTTCATACTTATATAATTTACGCATTCACCATTGCCATAAGTATTAATAACTACCCATACATAACTGCCCGTTCATCTATCTCACATGCATTCAATAATTTTCCTATGCTCCGACAGAAGTTTAAACTTAACATGACAATAGTTTTATTATTGGAGTAAAGAATAAGTAACAGATTAACTGACCCGGCCTCCGAAAAGCAGTACAAAAGTCAATCATATGAGGGTTTTTTGATTTGGAGAAAAAAAGTACTTAAAGTTCCATCCAAGCAACCTAAAAGATCGAGATTATGGTTTGGCAATGGAGACTGTGTTCGCCATAGAACAGCATATAATGATCATGTTTGGTTTTTTGATTTTGTATTCTCAGTTTCCTATAAGTATCAGCCATTTTCCTCTGATTTTGATTTTCCTCGTCATTTTGAAAAATCGATTCAATTTCTTGAAAAGTGTTGATAGGTAGAAATTCCATATTCTTCTATATAAATTGTCGAAGTTTCACTTGATGCATTTTGATTTCCTTATCTTTTTCACATACACTCGATTTCAAATTTGCAATCTGTTTTTCTAATTTGTCGATTTTTCTTCCATTATTC
>Ga0209631_10007784_pt1 | contig 10603 bp, 8 predicted proteins | sample COG_08_FD_184752 | JGI IMG/M metagenome (GOLD analysis project Ga0209631, IMG submission 184752) | Pelagic Microbial community sample from North Sea - COGITO 998_met_08 (SPAdes) (version 2) | ecosystem: Environmental > Aquatic > Marine > Neritic zone/Coastal water | place: Helgoland, sampling...
CAATGTTTTAATTCCAGGGTTAGTAGATATGAAGGCTTTTGTAGGTGAGCCAGGATATGAATATAAGGAAAACTTTAGAACTCTAAGCCAAGCTGCTTTAGCTGGAGGTGTTACATCTATAGTAACCATGCCTAATACAAATCCTGTAATCGACAACGTTTCAATGGTTGATTTCATTATTAGAAGAGGAAGAGACAAAGCCAATGTTAACCTTTTTCCTTGTGCTTCAATAACCAAACAATGCGAAGGTAAATTGATGACTGAATTTGGTTTGCTCTCTGGAAGAGGAATAATTGGCTTTAGCGATGTAAATAAAACTATTCAAAATACAGAGCTGATGTCTAGAATAATGGATTATGCATCTGATATTGGGGTTTTGATAATGCAACATGCGGAGGACTATGAGCTGTCAAAAAATGCTTGTATCAACGACGGAGAGATAGCTACAAGACTCGGGCTACAAGGTGTATCAGCCCTAGCTGAAAAAATAATAATCGAAAGAGACTTAAGTTTACTTAGTGAATATCCTTGTAGATATCACATAAATCAGATTTCATCTAAACAATCATTAGATGTTATTAGAAAAAATAAAAATAATGGTAAAAAATTTAGCGTAGGAGTTTCAATAAATAATTTATCATTAAATGAGAATGATATTGGTGAATTTAAAACTTTTTTAAAATTATCTCCTCCTCTTAGACTTGAAGAAGATAGATTATCACTTGTTCAGGGTATCAAAGATGGATTAATAGATGTAATTGTTTCAGATCATTTGCCTGAAGATGAAGAAAGCAAAAGATTGCCATTCGCGCAAGCTGCTACTGGCGCTATTGGTGTAGAGACTCTTCTGCCACTTTCATTAGAAATGTATCATAATGAATCTCTTCCTCTGAATAAAATTGTAGAAACCTTAACCATTAATCCTGCTAAAATATTAAATGTAAAAAAGGGAACTTTAGCAAAAGGGTCGGATGGAGATATTTGTATCTTTGATTTAGATGCTCCATGGAAAGTAGATGCTGGTAAATTAAAATCTAAATCAAAAAATACAGCTATAGAAAATAGAAATCTTCAAGGAAAGATTTTAATGACTTATCTTAACGGTGAACTAGTTTACACAAGCTAATGGATATTAATTTAATAATAGTTGCAGTGTATTCATATTTATTAGGTTCTATTCCTTTTGGATTGGTGTTAACAAAAATATTTTTAAAAAAAGATATAAGAGAAATAGGATCGGGAAATATTGGGACTACAAACGTTTTAAGAACTGGAAAGAAATCTCTTGCAGTTGTCACGCTCGTACTTGATTTGTTAAAAGGATATTTTCCTATAGTCATAACATTTACTTATTTCGAAAATCTAATTTCATACTCTGCTTTGATTTGTTTCATCGGTCATATTTTTCCCGTTTGGTTAAAATTTAAAGGAGGTAAAGGGGTTGCAACTTACCTGGGTGTTATATTAGCGCTTTCATATAAATTTTTTCTAATTTTTGTATTTAGTTGGCTTGTTTTATCTTTTTTATTTAGATACGCATCATTATCTTCGATTATTTCATCGTTAATTGTTTTTGTTTATTCATTTTTTTTTAATAATAATTTTTTTTTAATACTTTTTATTTTTTTTGTAATTATCATTTATACTCATCGAGAAAATATAGTTAGATTAAAAAATTCTGAAGAAAGTAAAATTAAGTTATAAGTGTTGCCTTTTCTGGTTTTTAAATAATAAGTTTGACAAATTCGTTTAATTTTGAAAATAAACGAATAATGAATTTAGTAATTGTTGAAAGTCCAGCAAAAGCAAAAACAATAAATAAATATTTAGGTAAAGATTATTTAGTTTTAGCTAGTTATGGGCACATAAGAGATCTTCCTTCAAAAAATGGATCTGTAGATCCTGATAATAAATTTCAAATGGAATGGGAAATAGACTCTTTTTCAAAAAAATATTTAAAAGAAATTACTAATGCCGCTGAAGACTCTGATAAAATTATTTTAGCTACGGACCCTGATCGTGAAGGTGAAGCTATCGCATGGCATGTAAAAGAAGTTTTAGATAAAAAAAAATTATTAAAAGATAAACATCTAGAGCGTGTTGTTTTTAATGAGATTACAAAGAAAGCAATTCTTGATGCTATTAAAAATCCAAGAGAAATTCATTTACCTCTAGTTGAAGCTTATCTAGCGCGAAGAGCCTTGGACTATCTTGTGGGATTTAATATCTCACCAATCCTTTGGACAAAATTACCTGGATCAAAATCAGCAGGAAGAGTTCAATCTGTAGCATTAAAGCTTATAACTGAAAGAGAAAAAGAAATAGAGTTATTTAAACCAGAAGAATATTGGACTCTTACATCAGACTTTACAAACAAAGATAATAAAAATATTTTCTCAAAATTAAGTTTATTTAATGGAGAAAAAATTGATAAATTTTCTTTCAAAAATAAAGAAGAAATACAGAAAGCAGTTGATGTAATCAATAAAACAAAATTTAAAATAGCCGATGTAAACACAAAAATATTTAGACGAAATCCCCTAGCCCCTTTTACAACATCAACCTTACAACAAACTGCTTCGGGACGATTTGGTTTTGGAGCTTCCAGAACAATGCAAATTGCACAAAGACTTTACCAAGGAGTAGATATCGAGGGAGAAACTACTGGATTAATTACTTATATGAGAACTGATGGTACAAATATTTCAAAAGAAGCAATTGATGACTTTAGGAAATTTATTATTGATGCTTATGGTGATAAATATTTACCAGAGGCACCAAATAGTTATACGGGGAAAAAAGCAAAGAACGCTCAGGAAGCTCATGAAGCAATTAGACCGACTAATATAAGTAGGAAACCTTCTGATATCAAAAAATATGTGAATGCAGATCAATTAAAACTGTATGAATTAATTTGGAGTAGAGCCTTATCATCTCAAATGACTCCAGCAGAGTTTGATAGAAATACGATAATTATTTCTTCAAATGATAATAAGATCAACTTTAGAACTAGTGGCTCAGTAATAAAATTTGATGGATTTCTTAAAGTTTATCAAGTTCAAGAAACTGATGAGGATGCAAAGAATATTTTACCTGATGTCAAAGTCGAAGAAGAAATTAGTATACTTAAACTTAATGATGAACAACACTTTACAGATCCACCACCACGATACTCTGAGGCTAGTTTAGTGAAAAAAATGGAGGAATTAGGCATAGGCAGGCCCTCCACTTACGCTAGTATTATCTCGGTATTATCAACAAGAAATTATGTCGAATTAATTAATAAAAGGTTTAATCCGACTGACAGAGGTAAGCTTATTTCAGCTTTTTTAGAAAAATTATTCTCTAAATACGTGGATTATAATTTCACTGCAGACCTAGAAAATCAGCTAGATGAAATCACTAGTGGTAAAATTGAATGGGTGCAAGTTTTAGATAATTTTTGGAAAGATTTTTACGAAAATGTTGGAAAAGTTAAAGAAAAGAGAACTAGAGAAGTATTAGATTTATTAAATGAAAGTTTAGGAGCTTTAATTTTTGAGAGGGATGATAAAGACGCTATAGATCGAAAATGTAAGTTGTGTTCCAGTGGAGAACTAAGTCTTAAGAATAGTTTTAGAGGTGGAGCTTTTATAGGATGTTCAAATTATCCAGAGTGTAAATTTACTAGACCTTTATCTAAAGCTAAAGCTGCAGCTCAATATAATTTAGCGGAACCTAAATTACTAGGTCAAAACGAAAAGGGTAAAGACATATATTTGAAGAATGGTAGATTTGGCCCCTACTTACAATATGAAAAAGAAAAAGAAGAATTAGAAACAAAAAAGAAAAAAGGTAGAAAGAAAAAAACTGAAAACGAACATCTCAAAAATGTTTCCATTCCAAAAGGTATTGATGTTGACAGTGTTGATTTAGACAAAGCAAAATATTTATGCTCTCTACCTAAAGTTTTAGGACAACATCCAGAAAATAAACAAGATATAACTTTAAATTCTGGACGATTTGGTCCGTATTTAAAATGTGAAAATAAATCTGCAAGATTAGAGAATGTTGAAGATCTATTTTCTATAGGAATTAATCGAGCTATAACATTAATTGCTGAAGCTAAACCAGGAAGAATTTCTTCTTCACTTATCAAAGATCTTGGGGAACATCCTGAGGATAAAAAACCAGTTAGAATTATGAAGGGACAATATGGACCTTATATTAAGTACAAGTCTCTAAATGCAACTATTCCAGAAGAAAAAGATCCAAACGAACTTACAATGGAAGAAGCACTAATATTAATTGAAAAAAGAAAAGAATACGATAAAACCAAAAAAAAAGGCAAAAGAAAATGAGTGAAATAGAAAACAAAATAAAAAGATTAAATATAAAATTACCTGAGCCAAAAGCTCCAGTAGGAGCTTATGTTGCTACTAAGATTGTTGGAACACTCTTATATATTTCTGGTCAAATATCTATTGATGAAAATGCAAAACTTATAACTGGTAAAATTGGAAAAGATTTAGATTTAGAGAAAGGTTATCAAGCTGCCGAGAGATGTGGTTTGAGTATTGTTGCACACGTAAAAAATGCTTGTGGAGGAGATTTGGATAAAGTTAAATCTTGTGTCAAATTAACAGGTTATGTTAATTCAACAGATGATTTTAAAGATCAGCCGAAAATTATAAACGGTGCTTCAGATATTATAGCTAAAATTTTTGACAAAAAAGGTGAACACACACGCGCTGCTGTGAGTGTAAATAGTTTGCCTTTAGGTGTTGCGGTAGAAGTTGATGCTATATTTGAACTTAATTAGTATTAGGTCTGCCAACAGAGAAGTACTTGATCTTGTTTTTTTTCATTTCTTGAGCAGAATAAAGGTTTCTTAGATCGTAAACTTTAAATTTACTATTTTTTACAATCTTTTTAAAATCTATTGATTTAAATTCGTCCCATTCAGTGAGTAAAACTACTAAATCTGCGCCATTACAATTAGATTTAATATTGTTTCTGTAATTGCAGTTTTTGATTTTTCTAAATTCATTCTTTTCTCCAGAAGGATCATAGTAATTAACTTTAGCTCCTTTTTTGCATAGATAAGGTATCATTTTAAGGCTGGTCGAATCTCTCATATCGTCTGTGTTTGGTTTAAATGTAACGCCTAAGAAAGAAATTTTTTTATTTTTTATATTTGATCCCAAGATTTTATGAACTCTTTGAGTAAGTAAATTCACTCTGTTTTGATTAGATTTAATAACTGATTTAACAACCGACAAATCTATTTTATATTTATCTGCTGCAGATACGAGGCCTTTAGTATCTTTTGGAAAACATGAGCCTCCATAAGCTGGGCCAGCACGTAAAAACCTACCACCTATTCTGCTATCAGAACCCATACCTAATGAAACATCTTCTATATTTACTCCAGATTTTTCACACAAGTTAGCAAGTTCATTAATAAAAGTAATTTTGGTTGCAAGAAAAGCATTTGATGCATACTTTATTAGCTCGGCTCCTCTTCTAGAAGTAGTAAAAAATTTTGAACCCTTGTTGGTTAATGGGGCGTAAAGTTTTCTCATAATATTAAAGGCTTTTTTTTCGTTAGAGCCTATTACAATTCTATCTGGATATCTAAAATCACGTATTGCTTCACCTTCTCGTAAAAATTCAGGATTAGAAACTACCGTAAAAAGTTTTTTCTTTTTTTTTAAAATCTTTTCAATCTCATCGCCTGTTCCTACTGGCACAGTAGACTTTGTTACAATAATTTTTTTTCTTTTTGAATATTTTAATATTTCCTTTGCACATTTATAAACAAAAGATAAATCAACTTTAATTGATCCTTTTTTTGTAGGTGTACCCACACATATAAAAATTATATCTGATGAACTTATAGCTTTATCTATATTTGTAGTGAATGAGAGACGTTTATCAATAAAATTTTTTTTTATTAATTCATCTAATCCTGGCTCATAGATCGGTGAAATTCCAGAATTAAGTTTATCTATTTTATTTTTATCTTTGTCAACGCAAACAACTTGATTTCCTATGTCAGCAAAGCAAACGCCACTTACTAATCCAACGTACCCAGTTCCTATCATGCATAATTTCATTTATTTTCCCTTAAATATTTGAATTCCTGAATTAATATATCCACTTAAAGTTCCACAATCTAAATACTTACCTCTAAAAATATTTCCGTAAAATTTATTTTTTTTTTTAATTAAACTTCTAATTGCGTCAGTAATATGTATCTCTCCTCCCTTACCAGGTTTTAATTTTTTAATTTCACCAAAAATTTTTGTAGGTAGTATATATCTTCCAATAATTGCAAAATTTGATGGCGCTTTTTTAATGCTAGGTTTCTCTACAACATCTTTTATTTGAAAATATCTTTTTTTTTTACTTTTAATTGATAAAATTCCCCATCTTGATACCGTTTTTCTTTCTACTTTTTTTGTGGCAATTATAGATCCATTAGTTTTTTTATGTAATCGTATCATTTCTTTCGAGCAATTATTTTTTATTATTAAGTCATCAGGTAAAAGCATTAAAAAATATTTACTTTTTATAAATTTTTGACATTTTAATACTGCATCACCTGTACCTTTTGGCTTATTTTGATAAACAAATCTTATCATTTTTTGATATCTTTTTATTTTTTTATATTCTTCAATTAATCTTTTATCTTTATTTTTTTTTATAATTTTTTTATATAAATTGTCGTTAAAAAAATATTTTTTAATCGCAAGTTTTTTTTTTGAAATAATAAATATGAATTCTTTTACGCCCGCATTAATACATTCATCTAATATATATTGTAAATTTGGTTTACCATTGATGGGCATTAATTCTTTTGGCATTACACTTGTTAAAGGAAGCATTCTTGTCCCCAACCCTGCTAATGGAATAATGGCTTGTTTTATCATATGATTCTTATAATAGTTATTATCATTGCTTTATCGAAATGAAAATATTTAAAGACAAACAGAACCTTCAAAAGGAGATTTTTAAAAATAAAGGAATATCGTTAATTCCGACAATGGGTGCACTCCATGAAGGGCATATTTCTTTGATTAAACGTTCAAAAAAATTTAAGCTTAAAACGTTGGTTACTATTTTTGTAAATCCTAAGCAATTTAATAAAAAGGTTGATTTCAAGAATTATCCTAAAAACATCCAAAAAGACATAAAATTATTAAAAAAGTTAAATGTAAATTATTTGTATATGCCTACATTTAAAGACATCTATGAGTTTAAGCCAAAGAGAAAAGTTTTTTTAGACAGGATTTCAAAAAAATTATGCGGTAAATACAGAAAAGGACATTTTGAAGGTGTTTTAAATGTAATGAATAGATTTTTAGAAATTATAAGACCTAAATATATTTTTATGGGAAAGAAAGATTACCAACAATTGTATCTAATAAAAAAACATATCGAAAGAAGAAAAATCAGCTCCAAAATAATTGAATGCAAAACAATAAGAGAAAAAAATGGTGTTGCATGTTCATCAAGAAACTTAAGACTTAGCTCTCAGCAAATTAATATAGCGTCAAATATTTTTCATTATCTCTATGGCTTAAAAAAAAAAATTAATAAAAATTATAGGGTTTTTAATTTAAACGATGTAAAAAAAAAGATTATAGAATTGGGAGCTAGAAAAGTGGAGTATATAGAAAATTATAATATTAAAAACTTCAAAAAAATAAATAGTACAAAAAAACGATTTAATATTTTCATTTCTTATTACTTAAAAAATATAAGGTTAATAGATAATATTTAATTTAAAAAATAAATAGAACCAAGTCCTAAAAATGATAAGAAACCAATTACATCTGTAATTGTCGTAACAAATACACTTGATGCTAAAGCTGGATCTATATTTATTTTTTTTAAGGATACGGGCACAAGTATTCCAAAAAGTCCAGCTACAATCATGTTTAAAATCATTGAGACGCCAATTAAAAACGAAAGATTTATTTGTTTAAACCATAATTGAACTATTACTGCAGTAATTACTGCAAAAATTATTCCATTTAAGATTCCAATTAAAAATTCTTTACCAACAACCCTATTAAAATTACTTTTAGACAATTCTTTTGTGGCAATGGCTCTAATTGTTACTGCTAATGTTTGCATACCAGCATTACCACCCATTGAAGCAACTATTGGCATTAAGAATGCCAAAGCAACCATCTGTTCTATTGATGCTCCAAAATTACTTATTACCCAGGTTGCTAATAAAGCAGTAAATAAATTTAATAATAACCAATTAAACCGTCTTTTTGTTTTAAGCATAACACTATCAGTAATTTCTTCGTCGCCAACACCAGCTAAACGCAAAACATCTTCTTCTGCTTCTTCTTGTACGACTGTAACTACATCATCGGCTGTAATCATTCCAACTAATTTATTGTTTTTATTAACCACACCAGCAGAAACAAGATTATAATTTTCAAAAGCATGACCTACTTCCTCCTTATCCATATTAGCTGAAATTAGAACTGGCATTTCAATCATAATAGAACTCATCTTAAGATCTCGAGAAGTTCTTAAAACTCTTGAAGATGGAACGGTTCCAATAGGTTTAAAATCATTATCAACAATAAAAATTTCTAAAAATTCCTCAGGTAAATCTTTATCTTCTCTAACATAATCTATTGTTTGACCTACAGTCCAATTACTTGGTACTGCTGTAAATTCTCTTTGCATTATTCTTGCAGCCGAGTCATCTGGATAACTTAAACCTTCTTCAAGTAAAAATTTATCTTTTGGTGGTAATTTTTCTAATACTTTATTTTTAGTATCTTTTTCTAAGTTTTCTAATATCTTTAAAGCGTTGTCTGACTCTAATCTTTTTATGATCTTAATAATTGAGTCAATAGATAAAAGCTGAAGAACATCACTTTGGATAGATTCATTTAATTCAATAAATATTTCTGGATTGATGTTAAATGACTCAAGTTCTATTAACTTAATTCTAGTGCTAGGATTTAAATTTTCAATTAAGTTTGCAACATCAGCTTCGTGGAGATCCTTAAGAGTTTGGTTGATAAACTCAATATTTTCATTCTCAATTTTTTCGCTAAAAGTATTAATAAATTCTTTATTAAAATCTAAATTAACTTTTTTATTTCCTGTAGACTTTAACAAAGCCATATATACCTCTTAAAGTTTTCTGAGACTAATAGTCTATAAAGTGATAAAATTCAATTTAAATGAGTATTCAAATTAAAATAAGCAAAAAACGCATACCTTATAAAAAAGCAATGTTTTTTCTTAATAAAAGAGTTGAACAGGTTAAAAAAGGAGAGAATAAGGAATTAATTTGGATCCTGGAACATTCAAAAGTTTATACAGGTGGTGTAAGTTTTAATAAAAATGAAATAATTGATAAAAAGATCAAGATTATAGAAACTAATAGAGGAGGTAAAATTACATTACATAATCCGGGTCAGATAATTGTGTATTTTGTTTTAGATCTAAATAATCGAAAAAAAGATATTAGAAAACTGATTAATTCAATTGAGTTTAGCATAATTGAATTTCTTAAAATTCTAAAAATTAATTCTAGGAAAGATAAGAATAATGTTGGTATTTGGGTTGATGAAAAAAAGATAGCAGCAATAGGATTGCGTGTTTCAAGATGGGTAGCTTTTCATGGTTTTTCATTAAATATTTCTAATAATCTTAAAGAATATTTGAAGATTAGACCCTGTGGTTTAGATAATACTAAAATAACTTCTGTTTTTAATGAAAAAAAGTATATTCCAAAAAATTTTAAAAAAAAACTATTAAAGATTTTAGTTAAAAATATTAATAAAATTTAAAAATTCTTTTTTAAAAAATTTTCAAATTCTTTGTCATATTTAGCTTTAAAATTGTACTGAATATTGTTAATCATAAACTTAATTTTGTAAGCATGTAACATAAGATTTTTTTCCTTGGATTTAATTTTATTTACCCTTCTATCTATAAAATATTTTTCATCTCCAACTATAGGGTTTCCAATATTGTAAAGTTGTTTTCTAAGTTGATGTTTCCTGCCAGTAATTGGATTTAATTCTACATATGAAAAGTCAAAAGATGTTTTTAATAACCTTAAATAAGAGATGGCTTTTTGTATAATCTTTTTTCCATTATCAAAAGTTACAAGATCATCTTTTAAAGTTTTAATAGATTTAGAAACTTTACCATAAGTTAATGCAATATAAGTTTTATGAATTTTTCGAATTCGAAATAAAGAAGTAAATAATTGCGCATATTCTCTATTTTTTGCAACAATTAAAACACCTGAGGTTTCTTTATCTAGTCTATGTACAATATAAGGCTTAGTGTTTTTAAAATATTTTGAATCTTTTAAAACATCTATAATATTCCTAAAAGATTTTGTGCCAGCTTGTACAGCAATACCTCGAGGTTTATTTATAACTATAAAATTTTCATTATTTTCTAATATATAATCATCGTATATATCAATTTCTTTTCTTGATGGTTTGTATTTAATTATTTTAGGTCTATTAGTTACTTTAAATTTAGAAATGTCGTAAATTTCAACTATATCACCTGTCTGAACACGATAAGAAGATTTAATTTTTTTTCTATTTATCTTGATTTT
>Ga0209631_10007786_pt1 | contig 10603 bp, 7 predicted proteins | sample COG_08_FD_184752 | JGI IMG/M metagenome (GOLD analysis project Ga0209631, IMG submission 184752) | Pelagic Microbial community sample from North Sea - COGITO 998_met_08 (SPAdes) (version 2) | ecosystem: Environmental > Aquatic > Marine > Neritic zone/Coastal water | place: Helgoland, sampling...
GATTCAGGATGGAGCGACTTGAAAAAGCAAAAAAATAAGCAGGATGCCCCTCCTAGTCCCCACATAAAAGAGAAAAATCCGAACGAAAAACAGGAAAATTAGCAAAAACTTACTGGATAATGTGTATAATTTATCAAATCAACGATTCATTTATATTCATTTTATCAATGTTCTATTCATTTTATCAAAGTTTTTAGGAGTTAATTTGTCATGAGTTTTAGTTTTGTTTTTAAAAATCAGTTGCTCCGATACAGTTTTCTTTTGTTGATCTTGTTCCCCGTTTCCGTTTTTGCAAATGTCCAGGAAGAAACTTCTAAAGGAGATGCTGCTTTTAAAATGGGAAAAATGAAAAAAGCTGAAAAATATTATTCTTCCGCTCTCAAAATGGATCCCGATAACTGGCGAATTATGCGTGGTTTAGCGGAGACCAAATTCATATTGAAAAAATACGAAGAAACCAAGAAGCTTGTAGATCGCATTATGGCCATGAAAATAATAAAGAGAAACATTGTTGTTGCAACAATACTGGACAGCGGTGAATCTTTCGAAGCTGAACTTGTTGATGAGAACGTATATACACCTGAGGACGGCAGAAATAATATGAGGAATTATGTCGATGGTGCCGAAGCAAAGCCCATTCTTCATTATCGCCTCTTTAATATGAAAACTGGGAAAATGCTATTGATCCCGCATCGGGATGCTTCGTTAAATTATAAAGGTGTTCCTCGCCGTGTATATGACTATGTACACGAGTTGCATGTCAAAGTGGAAGATATATTGATACATAGAAGTGGAATAACGGGCCCTATAGAAATGGTACAAGTGGATGGTGGATGTTTCCAAATGGGCAGTACTAAGTGGGCAAAATCAGAGAGGCCTATCCATGAAGTTTGTCTGAGTTCTTTTCAAATGGACAAATACGAAGTCAGCCAAGGCTTGTTTCAATCTGTCATGGGCCATAATCCAGGACGCTTTAAAGGTGCGAAACTACCTGTTAATAGAGTGACTTGGCACGAGGCCGCAGAATTCTGCAAGAAAAGCAATAAACGTTTGCCTACTGAAGCGGAATGGGAGTATGCAGCACGTGCTGGGACAACCACAGAATATTATTGGGGAGATGATTTCGAAGGCGGCAAATCCAATTTTTGCGATAGGGACTGTGATATGAATGTCAGTGATAAGAATATTTCTGATGGATTTTCCTTTACAGCTCCTGTAGGTTCATTTCCAGCCAATCCTTGGGGGCTTCATGATATGGCGGGTAATGTGCATGAATGGGTCACAGACTGGATGGATGATAAATATTATGCTAATAGCCCTAAAGAAAATCCGAAAGGTCCTTTGCGGACAAATCCTTCAGACCGAAAAGGAGGAGGGGTTCGAAAAGGAATTCGTGGAGGAGCCTGGGAGACTAACGCAACTAGCCAGCGGTCTGCTGCCAGAAAAGGTTTCGTGGTGGATTACCGTATTGACAGTATCGGGTTCCGTTGCGTTTTCTAGCATAAGACTGCGCAAAATTTAACAATGAAGGCGGCTGTATCGCAATTTATTGCGTGAGGCCGCCTGTTTATTTTAGTTGGGACTTTATAATTTTCCCGGTAGCGGTTTTTGGGAGCGACTCCTGGAACTCGATCAAATCGGGTGTCATGAACGCGGGTAGGTTTTTTCTGCAAAAATCTTTGAGTTCCTGCTCCGTTGCATTAGCACCATCCCGCAACACCACGCAGACCTTTACTTTTTCCCCTATACGTTCATCAGCAATTCCTACGGCTGCGACTTCTGCAGGTGCAGGGTGACCCATCAATACGTTTTCAATAGCTAAAGGGGACACATTTTCACCTGCGCGGATGATGATATCTTTTTTTCTGCCTGCTGAAATATAAAGCCGCTTTTTTTCATCAAGATGTCCGAGATCTCCTGTTTTAAGCCAGCCATCGGGCTGAATCGTTTCCTTTGTTTCTTCTATGCGTTTCCAGTAACCGCTCATTACCGTTTTACCGCGGACAAGAATTTCTCCCACTTCTCCCTGGGCAACCGGGTTTCCCATGTCATCAATGATTTTTACTTCTACATTAGGCAAGACAGGGCCGACCGAACCGGGAACGCTTCCGTATTTCATTGTATTAACAGAAATTACTGGAGAAGTTTCAGTGAGACCATACCCTTCAATGACGGTGATCCCTAAAACTTCCTCTACTTTTTTAAGGAGTGCCTTGGGCAAAGCAGCACCGCCAGAGATGCAGGTGTGCAAAGAAGAAACGTCATAACCGCCGCGTGAATAAAGGTCCACAAGAAAAGAATAAATAGTGGGTACGAGCGGTAAAAAGGTAGCCTTATGCGTCGAGATGGAAGATAAGATAAGTTTAGGTTGAAACTGTTTGAGAAGAATCAACGTTGCGCCGACCCGACAAAACACCAGAGCCATGATATTACCGAAAGAATGAAACAAGGGCAACGCTACGATGGCACTATCTTCCGAAGTGATATGTAAATGTTTCAGGAACCCGGTGCAGTTCTCATCAAACTGGTCTTCATTCAGCATTACCCCTTTGGGTTTGGCAGTGGTGCCTGAGGTATAAAGAATCACATCTGGTATTCCTGATTCCCTTTCGTGTTTTATGAATGCGTTATCCTTTTGGCCGGATTTTAAAAAATCCTCGAATCGCAAGGTTCCCTCGCCGACCTGATCGAGATTTGCGGGGCCGACCAGAATTTTGTTTTTAAAAAATTTAAAAAACGGAAGGATTTCCGGTTTAACAAAAGCCGAATCAACCACCAGAGTGTCGATGCCCGCATCTTGTGTAATAAAAGCCAGGTCTTCAGGTTTTAAAAGAAAGTTGTAAGGGATAAAAGGCACCCCTTTTAACAAGCAGCCAAACATTGCAATAAGGTATTCTTTTTGATTCAAACACAATAGACCTACTTTACTATTTGTGTTAAGAGGTAATTCCGAAAGAGCCTCTGCAAAAGATTCGATCTGTTCGCAAAGTTCACCGTAAGAAACGGTGCAATCTCCTTCAATGATCGCAGCGGAATCGGGTTGCCTTTCCGCGTGAGATTTTAAATATTTATAAAAGGCCATTTTAAAAATTCCCAAGTCAGAATTAAAAAATTTAGGGCATTATACCTTAGATTGCTAGCTACGCTTGTTATATCCAGAAGCTTGAGGGTGTTTGTATCGCTGACCTATTGTCAGCAGCGATTCGCGGAGTATCGGCAGAAGAATCCGTTAGGGAGATGGAGTCCGGTAGAAGTGTCGGGAATGAACATTTCCCCTGTTTCAAAATTTTCTTTATTGAGAGATTTGATATAAGTGCGTAGCATATTTTCAAGAGTCAGGGATGAAAAGCCTGGCGAGTGGGTGGTGAAAAGCAGGAAAGCAGGTGAGTCGCTGATGATATTCTGACAAGCTTCCATAAATTCGGAAAGTTTGTCTTCGATCTGCCAAACTTCCCCATTGGGTCCGCGTCCGAAAGAGGGCGGGTCCATGATGATCGCGTCATATTTGTTGCCACGCCGATGCTCTCTTTGCATGTATTTCATGGCATCTTCCACAATCCACCGAACCGGTCTATCACCCAGCCCAGATAGCTCGAGATTTTCGCGCGCCCAGTTGACAGAGCCCTTAGAGGCGTCTAAATGGGTGACATGAGCCCCCGCAGATGCCGCAGCAAGGGTACTGGCTCCAGTATAACCAAAAACATTAAGTACTTTGATTTCCTTGCCGTTAAGCTGTTTAAGCTGATCTATGATCCAAAGCCAATTGGGAGCTTGTTCGGGAAAAAGTCCGATATGACCGAATCCAGTTGGTTGTACTTTGAAAACGAGATTTTGGAAATTTATTTGCCATCCTTCTTCGGGTAACGAGGAGGGTGTTTTCCATTCACCGCCAGTATCTTTGCCTTTGAAGTATTTATATTCTCCTTCTACTTTTTTCCATTCTGATGCAGGAAGAGATTTTGGCCAAAGAGCCTGTGGGGCAGGACGACAAAATCGATGAGGACCAAATTGTTCGAGTTTTTGGAATGCGCCGGTATCTAGTAATTGATAATCGAAATTGTCGGAAGGATAGGAAGAACTCATAAAGTGTTTAAAAAACCTTTTTTGTTATTGTGATAATATTTAAAGAAACGTTTTTACATTAAAAAAATGATGGTGGAGAATTATATCAGAAAATCGAAATACATTTTAGGCGCATCCTTGGTTCTGCTAGCGTTACTTTTTTGTTCCTGCACGCCGAAAGAAGAAAAAACTGCGAAACCTGAGAAGAAAAAATTCGCGCTTCCGGTGCAGGTCGGAAAAGTAGTTTATCGAGATATTTCCGATGAGGTTCGAACTGTCGGTAATATTCAAGCGGAACGAAGGGTGACGATCACCTCTGAAATTAGAGGAAAGGTGGCCCGCATTGCGGTTGAAGAAGGCATGAGGGTGAAAGCCGGTGATTTGATAGCGCAAATAGACTCAAGGGAGTATGAGCTGACTTTGGAAAAATTGCGTGCAGATTTTTCCGCTTCGAAAAATGAGTATAAAAAAGCCCAAGGTGGTTTACGTTCCGAAGATAAAGAACGGTTAGATGCCCAAACCCGGGCCGGACAAAGTTCTTTAAACCTGGCAAAGATCGAACTTAAGAGAACAAAAAAGCTGGTGGAAGAGAAAGTTGTGTCTCAGTCTGCCTTGGATTCAGCAGAAGACAAACTACGCCAGGCTCAGGAAGGTTTGATAGCGAGTCAAGCGGAACAGTCAGCAGGTATGAAGTCGCGCACGGAAGACATAGAAAAGCTGGAATCAGAGATGCAAGCCATTCGCAAGCAAGTTGAGGTCGCCGAATTAAATCTTTCTAAAGTAAATATTGTTGCACCATTTGAAGGCGTTATTATTGCGAAGGATATCGAGCAAGGAGCGATTGCCGACTCAGGAATGGCAATTGTCCGAATGATCGGTTCATCTCGATTAAAAGCGGTTTTGGAAATGCCGCAGAGTTATCGCAATAAACTAAAGAAAATGAAGACGGCCCGATTTTTGGCAAAGGAGTTGGGGTTAAAGTTTGAATATCGTTCTAATCTTGCTCGATTAGTACGGGTGATCCCGGATGCAAATATTTTTTCTGGAAATATAAAAGTGCAAATCGATTTGCCAGATCCAAACCCTGCTATGTTTCCAGGGCTGACCCTTGAAAGTACATTAAATTTTGGTGTCAGAAAAAAAGTTCTTCATGTGCCAGCGGTATCGTTAGTGATTTCTGAAAAGGGAACAGTTGTTTATATCGTTAAAGATAAAAAAGCGCATCTGGTTCCTGTGAAGGCTTTCAAAGAGCATGATGATTTTGTCGAGATCAAGGATTTTACCCATCAATTAAATGCTGATACTGATTTGATCTTAAGAGGGTCGGGTGCTGTGTTTCCTGGGGCGAATGTCTTTTTAACCAACCCGGAACCAAAAACATCTTTCAGTTCTGCTTCAAAAGCCCCTCGAAAAACTCCTGCAAAAAATCCAAAAACCTGATGAAACTTATAGACCAGTCTATCCGTAACTATCACACAGTTACGGTAATCATTGTTATGGCAGTAGTGGTGGGTGTCTTATGCTTTCAAAGCCTGCCTCGACAATTGACCCCCACGGTAGACAAACCCCAAATCGAAGTTAAAACCGAATACCTCGGTTTGTCCCCGAATGAAGTGGAACGCAACATCACTCGTCGTCTTGAAGACCAGCTTGAATCCGTCGAAGGGATGAAGAAGATGACTTCTATCAGTCAGCATGGATTGAGCACCATCAACCTTGAGTTTGATTGGGGTATTGATAAGGATCTTGCTGTTTTGGATGTGAATAACAAATTACAGCAAGTCAAAGACTTGCCGATCAATGCAGACAAGCCTACCTTGCGTTCTATCTCGAGTGATAATTCCAGCCCCATTATGTGGATTGTTTTTGACAAACCCGATCCGAAAATGCCCGACCTCGACCAGAACTATATGTACAAAATCGGTGAAGACATCATTGTTCCTTCTTTAAGACGGGTGAAGGGAATTGCCGACGTCTGGCATTTCGGTGGTGAAGATCGTGAAATGCGGGTGGAGTTCGATCCTTATAGCATGTCGCGTTTGCATTTGACCTACAAGGAAGTCATTGACCGTCTTAGGGAGGAGAACCAGAATACGCGAGCTGGGTTTCACGATGAAGATAACCGCGCTTATACCGTTCGTGGACTCGGTGAATTTTTAAGTCCCAATGATATTCTGGATACAGTGGTGAAACGCGATGGTGACAAGACAATAAGAGTGCGCGATTTTGCAACGGTGGTAGATGGCTATCAACGCACCGAGTCGTTGGTTCGCATCAGCGGAAACTTGTCGAATGCGTTTGGGGTAATTCGTAAAGCAGGGGCCAATGTTGTGGAGACTTGTAATCTTGCGGCTGAGCGTGTTGCCAGATTAAACAAGGAGCTCTTGAATCGTGGTGTTCCTCTTAAATTAAAAATTGTGTACAAAGATGTGGATTATATCGATGAAGCCATGCGCCTTGTGAAATCCAATCTAGGTTTGGGTGCCATTCTCGCGGTCGCAGTGCTTCTGGTTTTCCTGGGCTCGGTGCGTTCGCTGTTGATCGTGGCGATCAGTATCCCTGTTAGTTTGGTGTCGGTCTTTATCGTGCTGAAAATTTTTGGTCGCAGTATCAATATTATTTCACTGGCAGGCATGGCTTTTGCCGTGGGTATGGTGGTTGATAACTCGATCGTGGTGCTGGAAAATATTTACCGTCATCTGACAATGAGAAAAGGTGTATTTAAAGCTGCCTATGATGGTACATCGGAAGTATGGGGAGCGGTTCTGGCTTCTACCTTGACGACATTGGCGGTGTTCATCCCCATCGTTTTTATTGAAGAAGAAGCCGGGCAAATGTTTCGTGATATTGCGATCACCATTAGTGGCTGTATCGCACTTTCCTTATTGGTATCTATTACCGTCATTCCCACTTTGACAACATTGTTGATTCGACTCAAGCCGGGAGAGAAATACCGGCCAGGTATTTTTCATCGCACCTTGTTTCGCCCGGTGGTGATAGTAGGAACAGGAATTGGTAACCTCTATTCGAAGATTATGGAGAAAATTCTTCGGCATTCGCCGCTTAGCATCTTGTTTCGGATTGGCGTTCTAGCCGGTGTGTGTTGGGTATTGTGGTACAGCGGACAGACCTTACCTAAAAAAGATTATCTCCCTTATGGAAATACCAATATGGTGTTCATGCTCATCGAGCCAGTGGCGGGTTCGCCTGCGGAAACGAATATGAAATATCTAGCAGAGTATGAAAAGAAAATCGTGGCTATGGAAGATGTGAATCGAAACTTTCTTGTTTTTTCGCCTCGTTTCAATGGGGGTGGGGCTATTATTGAAAAGGAATTGGCACAAGGGCAACGTGGCGAGATCAAGATGGCTGTGAAGGCGAATGAAATGGGACAGGAAATTTTTGGTATCCCTGGGTATCGTTTTGCCTTTGCGGTTCAGCGCCCTATTTTTCGCTCGGCAGACAAAACATTTGAAGTAGAAATAACCGGACCGGATATTCTCAAGTTAAAGGATATTGCATTAGGCTTGATTGGTAAAATTTCGGAAATAGAAGGTGTACATTCGGTACGACCCGAATTTAAATTTGGCAATCCTGAGCTACGATTCTTGCCGAGAAGAGAAGATGCTGCCCGCCTGGATATGGGAATGCAGGAAATAGGCGATATTATTGAGTCGCTCAATGCGGGGAAATATCTTGGTGAGTTCAATGACCTTGGTGAACCGATCGATTTCGTTCTGGTGCAGAAAAAAGACAACCAAAAATTAGGATTAGAAGATTATCGTTCACTTCCGATCTGGACGGATAAAAATCTGATGACCCATCTCGGTCACCTGACAAATATAAAAATTGATGCTGGGCCGGCGAGGATCGACCATATCGGCACAGAACGGGCGATCAAACTCCGTGTGCAGGTTCGAAAAGATATGCCTATGCAAACGGTAATTGATTGGGTAGATGAAAAAGTATTGGTTCCCACGCGTCTAACTCTAAATGAAGAATTTGGATTGCGTATTGGTGGTTCTGCCGATGAATTGGCATCGACAGAAAAATCGTTGAGGAACAGTTTTGCTTATGCGCTAGGCTTTATTTATCTTCTTCTTGTTGCTTTGTTCTCATCTTTTCTCAGGCCCTTCATCGTCATGCTTACTGTGGTGCTGGCGGTTTCCGGCTCTTTCTTGGGAATCACTTGGAACAACTGGTACCAACGTGGAAATATAAAAAGCATTCTTGATGAATTGAAAGTCCCTAACGCGCAGGCCATGGCCGATGGTTGGAACTGGATTACATTTGATATTTTGACGCAGTTGGGCGTGGTTATCCTTGCTGGTATCGTTGTTAATAACGCTATCCTCATTGTTCATCAGATGCTCAATAATATTAAGGCGGGTATGGATGAACGCGAGGCGTTGTTGGTTTCTTGTGAGACTCGGCTGCGTCCTATTATGATGACCGTTATCTCCAGTGTCTTCGGTATGATTCCGCTGGCGTTTGGCGAAGGCGCGGGGACAGAGTTGTATCGCGGTATGGGAACAGCGTTGATCGGGGGACTGAGCATCTCAACTTTTTTCACATTGTTTCTAGTGCCTGTGTTGATATCCTTAGCTATTGATATGGGATTCCATACTACGAAAGAAGACCTGGTAAAAGACTCACTGCAATCCACGACTTCCTGAAATGAAACGGATTTCTAGTCGTCAGGCCAGAACGGCGGTGGAGGCGATTCAATACAAACCTTTTCTTTGCTGATGGGATGTTTGAAAATCAGCCTATGTGCATAAAGTGCTATCTGTCTTTCAGGTAGCGGCGTTTTAGCGCCATATTTTTTGTCGCCTAAAATAGGGTGGCCGATGAATGCCAGTTGTGCGCGTATTTGATGAAACCTTCCTGTGTGCAGTTTAATTTCCAGAAGACGGGTGCTTGCATAAATTTTCAGTGTTTTATATTCCAGTTCAGCGTGTTGCGTATCTTTTCCCGGACGTGGAAACACGGTGGACTTGAGAGTTTTTTCTTTTCTTAGATGATGGTAAAGAGACGCTTGCTCTTGTTCGGGTTGTCCCTCCACGATAGCGCGATAGAATTTTTCTGTGGTCTTGTCGCGAAACTGTTCCGACAAACGCGATGCGCCTTTGGAAGTGCGTGCAAATAAAAGTACGCCGGAGACATTGCGGTCAAGTCGATGAATCAATCCAAGAAACACATTACCGGGTTTGTTGAATTCGGTTTTAATCCAAGCTTTCACTTGATCCATCAACGACTCATCTCCTGATTCATCTGTCTGGGTGAGCATGCCTGCGGGTTTGCAAACCGCGATCAAATGGCTGTCAAGGTAGAGGATGCTGGGAACTTCTTCCTGTGGGCTGGTCAATCTTAATATCCTTTGCTTCTGTAATTTTCAGTCTCTCTGTAGTGACGATGCCACCTGAGACTACATATTTAACCCCATCTTCGATGCTCATGTCAATTTCAGTAAGTTCTTCGGGGGGAGCAAAAACCAAAAACCCCGAAGTGGGGTTTGGCATGGTAGGCACAAAAACATTGAGCACATCATCACAAGTGTTTTTCTGTACTTCACCGCGCGCCTCACCAGTAACGAATCCGATAGCCAGCATTCCACGACGTGGAAACTCAATCAGAACCACTTTGCGAAACGCGCGGGTATCGGCATGGGCGATCGATTGCACCACTTGTTTCGAACCTTTATAGATTCGTCGAACGAAAGGGATTTTCCCAACAATATTTTCTCCCAGGAGGATTAGCCGTTTGCCAAAAAAATTGGTAGTGAACCATCCTACTGCAAGAACGATTAGCAGTGTTATGACCAACCCAAGAGCAGGAATACGGTACCCTTCCGGAATGGGTGCTCCCAAGTCGATGAGAACTTTAGTGAACACCGGAGACAGTGCATCGAGATTCTTAAAAAGAAATTGCAGGATAAAATAAGTCAAAGCGATGGGCAGAGTGATTAGCAGCCCGGTGATGAAGACATTGCGAATGCGGGGGTTCAGTTTTGTAAACACGGTTTCCGATCGGTTAGCGGGAAGGGATTTGCATTTCTATCTGATATTTTAAGAATAAGAGATATTGAAAAGCTTAATTATATTATATAGAGAATGCCCGGCAAGGCAATAGCAGGAAAATGAGATAAGGATTTGCCCTTGACAGAGGCGGTATAAGCGTTAATATCAATCCGTTACGAGTACATGAGTTAAAAATATATCAAAATTGGGGCTGTGGCGCAGCTGGGAGCGTGCTTGAATGGCATTCAAGAGGTCGCGGGTTCGATCCCCGCCAGCTCCATTTTATTTTGAAAGGGCTTAGTCAATTTGACTAGGTCCTTTTTCCTTTCTGGTGATATTCACTGTCCTATGTCTGCGTAAATTAGTAGAGGGGATGATTCTTCCAATTAGAGGGAGAATTGGCATCAGAGTCTCCCCGTTACATATCGGTTCAATTCAGCAGGCCCCGTGGCCTGCCCCATTAAGTTGTACCACTTTTTAAGTTAGTATTTCTATTTTTGGTTTTATCGTTAAAGGAGCAG
>Ga0209631_10007792_pt1 | contig 10595 bp, 3 predicted proteins | sample COG_08_FD_184752 | JGI IMG/M metagenome (GOLD analysis project Ga0209631, IMG submission 184752) | Pelagic Microbial community sample from North Sea - COGITO 998_met_08 (SPAdes) (version 2) | ecosystem: Environmental > Aquatic > Marine > Neritic zone/Coastal water | place: Helgoland, sampling...
CCCAATACTGAAATTTCCACGATACCTCCAACGCTGACCCTGTCGCGCCACTTGGACTCGTGCACATTACACGCCCGCTTGCTCAGCTTTATGCCCAAAGACATTGAGTCGCGTGACAGTACTCTCACACTACGGCCGTCGTCGTGCACAACACGACCCTCCTTGCGCTGTTCATTGGCGCCACCCGATTTCCACGCCACGTATGCGCCCTTTTCGAAGCACCGACGCCGGCGCGTGCGCCGAGACGAAGCGGTGAGGCGAAGGCGCTTCTGAGACATGTCGTCTCTACAGTGTCTCTACAGTACTCTGCAGACACAGGGGAAATACTCAGACATTCAGAAAAGTCCAAAATGTGCAAATTTCAACCAAAAAACACAAACAGACGACCGCAGTACTTTATCTACGCAAAATCAAATTAACCCGAAATTAAATCGTTTAATATGTCCCCCGCTTTCACTGGCGTTTCTGCTGCTTCCTTCTTCTTCTTCTTCTTCTTCTTCTTCTTCTTCTTCTTCTTCTTCTTCTTCTTCGCTGTTGATGTTTCTGCTGGTGGTGTTTCTGCTGGTGTCCCCCCCGGATCACCGGTTGTTCCGTTTGTCGTTTTTTCGACGGGATTCGGTATCCCTGTGATATTATATATCCCCGCCAACAACGTTTGGAATGTTTGTACCTCCGCCCTTTGTTCTTCTGTGAATTTTGTGGTAAACGCTATCCCTTTTGCTTTCTCTTTGCAATTTTCTATGGTTACGCCATCCTTTTCACAAATGTCTTGCGCGCAGCGACTCATAACAGCAATTTGTTCCATCACGAGCCATAACGACTTTAACCTCGATGCGTTCTTCCCCTTCTTTTTCTTCCCCCTCTTTTTCTTCCCCCTCTTCGTGGCCAGCCACATGGCAAAGTGACGAGCTTGCACCAGCAAAAAGCGGTGTCGTCGAAACCACCCAGCTTTCGTGTAGCACATAACGAAAAACGCCCTGACATCCTTGTCGTCACCCGAGTCGAATTTTATTGCGTGGGGTTTGGCAAAAGCGGCTGGAACGTGGGACTTTTCTTCTTCGGCGCCTCGGAGAAAATGGTTCAAACCTTCGACTGTGTTGCTGTACTTTTCGAACGTCACCATCTTTTCCTGTGGTACTTCCTCCTCGACATGTGAAAAACGAACACTTTGGAACGTTGGGCACACGTTGGAATCACCCGCAAATTTATTCTGAAACCATTCCGGTGTTGGTGTGACGATTAACTTTTTAAGTTCAACAAGATAGTCGGAAAAAGACGTTGCTAATTGCCGTATGGCTTCCTCTTCCTGCGATTCACGATATCCATGCGGTGGTTTCTGCGGTGGATTTCCTTTGTACAATGCAAATTCCAGTAGAACCTGTTCGTCGAGTTTCAACTCTGTAGAAGGCAGAGCAAAGTTTAACGTGTCTACTTTCAAACCCTGAAACGCGCCCTCATGACTGGTTTCAGCCCAGGCAACCCATTTTGTTTTTGTACTTGTTGCGTCTAGATTCGAACTCTCCTCTGCCGCCGCCGCTACATATTGTTCCCGTAAGTTTGGGTCGTCTTGAATATTTTTGTTGTAGGCTAATGTTTCGTTGCACGGCACTATGGGTCCAAGAAGGCTGCTAAACGCTGCAAGGGCGCTCTCGTTTTTCTCACCGTTGAAAGTGTAAGTCAGACTGCGGTACATGTCTGGGTCGAGGTTACCCGCCGCGCGCGCCTCCTTCAATTTGGTTACGCGCACTTTGTCGTAGTCCTGGAGCCCCTTGCGGATGGCTTCTGCAGCCCCATTAGCTTTTATTGGTGGGTAATCTCGGTTTTTCCTCCTGATCAATTCATTAATTCTTCTGCACTCCTCTTGGAGTTGTGTTCTGTTTTTGCCTCGGTAATCAACAGCAGACACATTCATCTCTTTTGCGTTATAGACGTGTACGTGCTCGAATACGATCGCGTTGAATTCTTTACCCGTTTCAGTTTTTTCGTGGGAGAGCAGATCAATCAACGCAGCCACTCTTGCCGTGTTGTCCACGCGAACGTTTTCGTTGGTAATGTGCTGCTGCACAATGATGTGTCTCGATGCGTCGCTCGATGCGTCACTCAAATCGCTCAGTTGAATAGCAACGCGAAGATGCTGTAATTCTGTGATTTCTTTTGCTGCAACGTAATGCACCACAACCACGCTCTTCTCGTTGGCTTTGCCTTCGATAAGTTCTTGGCGCTCTTTCAACACCTTTTGAATGAGTGCGGCCATACCTACAACATCGAGTTCTTTGTGCACTTTCGCCTTGTTCAGGGGCGCGTCGTCTGCGTCGTCTGCGTCGTCTGCGTCATCTGCGTCATCCTCATCGTCTTCGCTGCTGCTTATGGGTTCGTCATCGGATTCACCAAAACCACTGGACACGCCCTCATCTACCGCCGACTCTGCCGCCGCGGTATCAAGGCCATCGTCGTCTTGCAGGGGCGTGACTGCTGCTTCGCTGGGCTCGCCCTCCGCCGCCTCCTCTTCTTGTGCATGGCTTGCAGCGGGCATCTTTTCATGTTTGCTAAATATGTCTTCGAGGGAAAGTAATTCCCCGAAATACGACAGCATGATACAAAAAAACTAGCAAGACTGCGGTGGGTTCTGGTGCGCTGCCTAAATAGTCTGAATATAAGCATGCGTCCAAAATCGGCCACGCTTCAGAAAAAACAAAAAAACTTTCAACATATACTCTACTATGAACGTTTTGCTACCCCAGATCATTTCAGAAAGCTTTTATTTTTAAGTTTATGTAAACATGGGGTTGATGAAGCTGCAGAATATTTCATATTGCACGCTGTTACATTTTAGCACGCTCATAAACGTTGAAAATAAAAAACTATTTTTTTTATTGAGCGTTCACTATATTTCAGATGGCGTGCACAGTCGCTGGGTCAGCAGGGGAAAAATCAAATTCACAAGCATGGCTGTGAACAAAATTGCGACTATATATTCTCAGAACGTAGAACTCTGCAAGGGGTACTTTCTGGCGCAGTGAAAGCTGAAAAAAGAAAAATGGCGGCGGCGAAGTGGTCGTGTTGCTTTTGCGAAGAAAAAATAGAGGGTTTTGCCCAAACGCAGGAGGAAGCGGAGGGAGCGGAGGGAGCGGAGGGAGCGGAGGGAGCGGGGGGGGGAGGCGGTGGAGGCGACAAGAGCGCGCAAGAAGAAGAGTACAGGTACTGCACGTGCTGTGAGAACAAACGCACCTATTTCCACGCAGACAAGGGAGTGTGCCTTGAGCGCCTGCGTAGTCTTGTGGACGCTGCAGTAAATGATGAGGAAGAAGCAGTTAGAATCACGGACATGACAAAAGCCATGCAAAAAGCGCACCGCAACATAACACGGATAGACGGCGGACAACAATTTTTTTACAACTGTGGCACGTGCAGCAAACTGGAGTGTTTTGGCTGCAAAAAGGCGTCTTTCACGCGCGATGAGCCGCATAACATTACACAACGGCGCGCTTCCCTGTGCGCGTGTTGCAACACAAAAGCCAGTTGTGCACGGCCAAATAAAAACAAAGACTACACAAAGAGCCTCGGTTCGGACGTGTACTTGTGCAGCGTTGCGTGCCGAAAACTCTACAACTCTCCTGCGGACACAACCGGCGGCGTAGAGAAGGCACTGCCGGTCGTAGTTCTCGACAAAGAGCAGCATAGACGCGTTGACGCTGCTATACAAGAATTCAAAACAGCGTCGTTAGATCAGCGACAGGCTCGCTCCGCCAAACTTGAGATATGGCTGGAGTATTTTAACGAGGAATTCGACGAGGATGGAACAACGGCGCTCGTGCTTAGTGACACGGCAACACGAGCTCTGGAAACCCTCATCCCCCGCGATGTTTGCTATGAAACACTTTGGGCCACTCAACAAGGCCAAAACTTGACGAGCGCCACAGCCGAAGAGAAGCCGACGCGTAAAAAAGTGTTTAACAGCTTTATCATTGAAACACTGGGCAAGACTGCAGACACTATGCGAAAGACAAGAATAACTATGACAGAATCCGACAAGAAACTCGGCGTTTCGGAACAAGCAGCACTGCGAGAAAAACTAGACATACAGAATCGCCTTGATGGCGTTTTGGACGACCAGTTTCACGAATTTCGCCTCCATGGCGATTTTGATTTGCCCTCTGCGGACAACCCCACCGTAGGCATCGGTGGTGCCGGTCTTATCGAGTATTACGAGTCCATGTACTTCAAAGCGCGAGATATGAAGGCGAACAAAGCACAGGACGACAAGGACTTAGAGGCGCAAATCAGCGCATGGAAAACAAAAGCTTCTAATCTGAGCGCTGGCAACCCGAGGCTTCGCGACAACCTGTTCAAGTCTTTTCTACAAGATATTACAGAGGGCGGGGCAACAACACTGGCAACAACAGAAGATGACGCGAAGCAAGACGTTGACAGAAAGGACATTGCGGAAAATTTTAGTTTTTGCGTACTGAACAAGCCGGCGTGGCCGATTGTACATCAACCCGCAGAGGGAGAACCCGCACGCGTCGTCAAAGTGAATTTCTGGCAGTGGGCGTGGTACCACGAAAATAGGAAGATGGGCAATGAGGAATCAGAAAGCGAACACGCCGCCCTTGTAACCAAGTCCCTAAACTATATGCACAGTGCATCACACCACCTCAATCTTGTAAACGACGAGGACGACGAGGACGACGAGGACGACGAGGACGACGAGGACGACGAGGACGACGAGGACGGCGAGGACGGCGAGGACGGCGAGGGCATTGAATCGTTCAAGGTGTCTTTTGACAAAATAGTTGCGAAATGGCAAAGTAAACACTTGAGTTTATCTGGTCAAAAGGACTTTACTGGTTTGACGTTTGACGGAGTGCCCTCTGGCTGGGTAGCCGACGAGGACTCCGGCGAGGACTCCGGCGAGGACTCCGGCGAGGATTCCGGCGGCAACGGCAAAGAGGGCACAGACCAAGAGAGCACCGAGCAAGAAAACATCGCGAGGGGCCACTTTAAAATATGCGTAGACATACTCACTAAAAAGTACAACACGGCGGTTGTGCCATCTGGCTTTGACTGGATTCATGGCGAGTTTCCCGAAGGCGTCTCTTTTGACGACTTTGCGTTGGAACACGGGAAGGAAAGAGCATATTCCAGACTGCGCGTTCTATTGGACAAAATCAAACCAAAAGTGCTACAGTGCCTCTTGCAACTGAAAAAAATGTATTTTAAAGCCTACGAGTCGGTCAAAGAACTAGAAAAAACGAAATACAAAGTGAAACAAAAAGCACTAGAGCAGAAACAGAAGAATAGCACCGACGAATGGACTTATCTTACCAAACTTCCAACAGTGGAAGATAAGAATACGCAGAGTGACTGGAAGTGTTTCAAATTTGCACTTGAGGATGATAAGTGCTTTGAAACCGTGAAAAACTACTTTGCTTTCACATCAAGTGGAAATGCAGCTGATCGTTTACAGATAAAAACACAGATGAATAAAGCCCAAAATGAGTTGAAGACAAATGGCATTAAAAAAAAGTCACGGGGGTGGAAGTATGCTAGAAACAAGTTTGCGGAACACAAGCTTAAGCATGGTCTGAAGCAGTTGTCGTACGCGGTCTACATTGAAGAAGCCGTTACACGGAGAAAAGAAGTATGCCGCACAGAGATATTATCCTGTATACGCGAAAAAAAAGAAACTACAGAAACGTACCGCAAGTTTTGTAAAGGGTTGCCTCAACAACCTGAGATCAAAAAGGCAAAACGCGTCTACGAAGAGACAAGACTCGGAATTAGAACTCGTGTCAACACCGTGTTGAACACTCTGTTTTTCGATTTTTTAAAGTACTACGACACGAAGGAGTACACTGACGGTTCTGGGATAGACTGGCTTTCTTCTTTGGCGCAGGCAACAGAATCGACGAGAACGAGAGTAGACAAAGCGGCACAAGAGGACATTGCCGACGCAAAAATCTCCGACAAAATGCTAAATATGAGGGTAGATGACTGGGAAGAAAAACTAACAGCGGAACTTGTCGAGGAAGCAGACTATGACAAAAAGAAGGCATTCAACAAGCAAATCAAGATTTGCAACAAATTCTTTCTCCGGGAGCTCGATACTCAGCTGTTAAAGGACAAACAAACAATACTGGCAGAGTACAAGCGACACACCATGTTTCACCACATTGGTCATGGCAGCTTTGGGGACTGTGGTGAGACAGCCGCAAAACTAGGTTACAAGATGAATCGCTCGGTTTTTGTAGAGTGGGAAACCCGATCTCTAGAGAAATACATGTTGTACTACAAGACCAACTTCAACCCTGACAACCACGAAAGAATAAATGATAAACGTAGACTAAAGAAGTTGTATGACGCGAACCCTAACATGGTGAAGGCGGCCAGAGATGGTAGACTTTCGGCGCTGCGCGACATTACGATGAGCGCCGTGAGAGAGTGGGGCAATCTCATTCAAAAATTTCAACCGGCGTGGAAACGCAGCGACGGAGCGCTAATGAAGAAATACAACGGTAAGCTGCGTAAATTGTTTTGCAAGACGGATTGGATGCAGAAAGTGCGCAGTGGGGAGAGCTTTGGCGGGATGACTGATAAGTTTACGGACCAGTGGCACTACGGCTCCGAAAAACTAACGCTGGAGAAAAAAAAAGGGGAAACAGACGAAGACTTCACAGTGAGATCAGGAGAGAGCCAGAAGAAATGGGAAGAAACAAGGCAGCCTGCCATTTTTACAACAGAACAATGGAAAGAATACTCGAAAGACTACGCTATATTTGGAGTGCGCCATGGCGATAATGATATTCGAAGCAAACCCAGTGGAAAAATTGTCGCGGAGAGCGACAACAGTCATCTAAACGTGATGACCGTTACATACTGTCCATTTTGTGGGTTGCAAGGTTCGCCCAGGTTCCCCGTGTATGACGTCCCGTACACCGTCTCCGACAGCAGGTACGATTTTCCGGATCGAAACATGTACCCAAACGCGCTCAAAGACAATAAAAATCTGCAGTTTTGCGGCATTCACATCGTAGACGAATTGGAAAAAAGTAAAAAAGTAAAGCAAGATGCCAAGATCCACTTTGCCGCGGTGGCGGCGTATCGAAAAGAGACCGTGAACCACCTGCAAACATTCACAACGTGTCGGTTTGCCGGGTTGGGACATAGCAACGTGAAAACTCTCCCCATGGGTGGATGTCTGCAGGCGTTTACGAGAAAAAAAGCTGTTCAACGGCTTACAATTGAAAGGCGTATAAGAACGAAAGAAGTGTATCTGACAAAGCACGAGTGGAAAAGAAACGCGGAAAATTGGGACGCAACTGCGAAGGCACTGGCAACCGCGGAGGCGCTGGCGTCGCAGCCCGAGTTATTTCGGGTAGACGTGCGCGACCCGCTCTGGAAGGGAAAAAAAGTGCACGCACCACCAGGCTACAGACTTGTGCAGTATCCCGGAGAGGGGTGGACTTGGCAACTCGAACCGTTCTTTGACCCTCTGCTGACACCATTCATGGTGTCAGACGAGCTTGGAGCAATGAAATGGGACCCCAATTGGGACCCCAATAATAACGACAGATTTACGCTGCAGGAAGAGCTGACAAAATTACAACAAATGTGTGGGGAAACCAGCGTCACACGGTTTAAAGGGGCTGTTATCAAAGAATTAGAATCGTCTCAGTTCAAAGCCACGTCTTATCTAACCCGTGAAGGCGCAAAGCAGTTCATCTCCGGCGGCAAACCCTACGCTTGGAGGCTTCCAAAAGCCCCGGCCGTGAACGCAAAAGAAGATAATCAGCTGAACGGCGTGCAAGACGAAAATAAAAAAAATGCGAGGGCACAACTTCAGTTTCTCCATGGCGGTATCGAAAAAAGTACTAACAACACCGGTGTAGACGTAAAAACATGGGCCCCGGACAGTGACTACGCAGAAAATATTTTGAGCTGGTACATCGAAGGTGACATTGTAGACGTCCATGAAAAAAACGAGCGCAAAGAAATTGCACGTTCAAAGACAGTAGCACGTTTGACGCTGCGCCGAAACACTTTTTTGACTCAGCAAAACATAGTCTACAGGCGGTGTCAGAACGAACTCAGCAACTCTTTGGTACTCAGCAATAAAAAGCAATTCAAAGCACTGTACAAATTGCGGATAAAGTCGTTTGTTCCAGAGAAAATGCAAATGTACGAAACGGTCGCAAAGCTGAGTCGTCCCTACAAGTTTGGCGAGCGTCCAAACCAAGCAACTGCTGCGGCTCCGCCAGAGGAGGTGCGCGCGTGGATGCTGTCTATCCTTCGCAATAAGCCCTTACGCATGTACGAGTGCAAGCGAAGTGGAAAACCGTGCATTTATGTGGAGGGGGGGCACAACAACGCGACGTGTGAGGACATTGAAGCGTGCGCTGAAGCACGCGCTCCGAAGACAGTTGAAGATTTTGTCACGACCCAACAGTGTGACATTGAAACACGTGATGAGGTGCTGAAGAATAAAACCCTATTCAGAGAACAAAACGTGTACTTAACGGGTGGCAAGGTTACTTTCAAAGAAGTGTGGGGGGGGGTTGAAGCTCCCGAAGACAACAAGGAAGACGAGGAAGACGAGGAAGACGAGGAAGACGAGGAAGACGACGCAGACAAGAAAGACGGGGGCGAGGGAGATAAAATATCTAAGGAGATGCTGGAAGACGGGTGGTCGTACGATTTTGATTTTGAGCGTTACCATCGCAAAGCCGAAGTCGGCGGCAAACGCAAAGCAGTGACGACAGACACGCAACCAGTGCCATATGAAGGTAAGTTTTATTCCGTAGAAGAAATAAACACAATGGAAGGCGGTGATCAAAGCAGTAATCCTACAACTCTAGGATTTTCTCCGATACCCAATCCAGTACTTGGGATTTTTTCAGATGAAGAAGAGCTCAGCAGCAGCGACTCTGACGGCGACTCTGACAGCGGCTCTGACGGCGACTCTGACAGCGGCTCTGACGCCGCTGCCGCCGCCGCCAAGGTAGCCGCCGCCGCCAAGGTAGCCGCCGCCGCCAAGGTAGCCGCTGCCGCCAAGGTAGCCGCTGCCGCCAAGGTAGCCGCCGCCGCCAAGGTAGCCGCCGCCGCCAAGGTAGCCGCCGCCGCCAATGCGGGCGGTGGCGGAGCGTCCAAAGAGGGTGGCGCAGGGGCAAATGCTTGCGACGTGCCTTGTAGGTTAAACGCGATAAGAGGGAACTCAGAGCACCCTGGTAGTGACTGCGTAGAGAAGCAGGGCACAGGGGGCGCAGATCTGTGCGCGATTCACGCCACGAATAATTTTTTGGAGTTTAGCCGCAAGGAGAAGAAATTTACTGTTGCTGATTTCCAATATTTTTCAGGAAAACCCGAGTGGAGGAGTTTGTTTGGAACTCAAGCTATTTCAAAAATATTTCAAGGTGTCAGCATCAACATCAACGCCAACAACCCTATAGCCAAGGATAGGTGGGAAGATCTGCGCAGCAACCCCGACTTTTTGGGGTTCATCGCAAAACCAACCGAGGGACGAGAGGGGCATGCAGTCGCGGCGTCGCATGCAGTCGCGGCGTCATCTGGGATACAAGCGCGATTAGAATTGAACGAGCAATATGCGTTGGAAAGATTTGCAATGGAGCGAACTGTTCTGCCAAAAGCACTAGAGTTTTTCATTAACATATCAGAAAAAACTCCAAAGATGGGGCAGCTGATCTATTTCTTGGGGGAGCGTAGGGACCGTAACGGCGACGTCGTACCCGCAAAAACAACTTTAACAGAAAAACAATACTCGATCATGTTAGGGTTAATTAATGCCGCAGCGCCAGGCACCCAGTTTTGGGCGCGTCGGAAAGATCAACTAGTTCGCGCTATTGAAACAGAAATAATACCTAGGAAACAAACAGAAAGAGATGGAAAGAAAGCAGTGAAAGACTTGATCGCATTAAGAGAGGAGCGTTCGAATCAAAATCACTGGGTGGCTGTGCGAAAATACAACACCAACTACTACGCGATCGACTCCATAGGGTCGTCAATAACGATATGGTCGGGAACTTGGGTTAACTTTAACGACGATTACTATTCGGATAAAATTATGATTTTTGCGTCAGCAACGGCGGCAAATGCCTGGCAAGCGCAGCTTGGGTCGGGGTCCGGGGCCACAGACGAGAAAAAACGACAACAATTAGCGGACGAACTAGCGAAAACATACGAAAATCAACTTTTCTCCGGGGAGAAGAGGCGTTCTCCATCAGACTTAAGCGACGCTGCTGCTGCTCCGCCCAAGAGACTTAAACCTGGAGAACTGTTCCGCATGCTCAGTCTTCGGTACAGTTAAGTACACATTCTATAAGCAAACACCCTTCCAATTTCATTCATTCATTCATTCATTCATTCTTGTTGTAAGATGGGTAAAGCGAACTGGCGCACGATGCGCGGCAAACGTCGGCCGCCCCGGCGCCGCACAGAGGGCAGGCGGTTGGCGACGCTCGCCTCCGCTCGCCTAGCGCATCGCGTAGCCGTGCAGGCGGCGCGGCGTGCCGCCCAGAGAGCCACCGCGGGGCGCGATGGAGGGTCCAAGGCGAACGAGTCACGCGCCGCGGGCGTTGTGA
>Ga0209631_10007795_pt1 | contig 10595 bp, 9 predicted proteins | sample COG_08_FD_184752 | JGI IMG/M metagenome (GOLD analysis project Ga0209631, IMG submission 184752) | Pelagic Microbial community sample from North Sea - COGITO 998_met_08 (SPAdes) (version 2) | ecosystem: Environmental > Aquatic > Marine > Neritic zone/Coastal water | place: Helgoland, sampling...
CCAAAGCCCGGTATCAACACGCGCTCACACGACGCGTCCATCACAATCGCGCCCACGCCTCACTTCATGCCCATGTCGCGCTTGAGCTTCTCGAGCATCTCGTCCACCGACTCGCGCTTGGGCGGCGGCGCCCTCGAGGCACCTCCGGACGACTTCCCTGTCCCGGACGATGCGTACGACGACGACGACGCGCCGCGTGCGTTCCCGTCCTTCCCGGCGCTCGTCCTTTTAGTCTCGGTCCTCCCGTTGGACGCCGCGTCGCTCTCCTTCGCCCTTCGTCGCGTCTCCTCATCCAACGCCCTCGTCTCGTCTTCCAAAAAATCCACAAACTCCTCGCCGAGAGCCTCGAGCTCCTCCCACAGCGTCCGCGGCCGCGCCGGGTCCGGGCGCTTCCGTTCGAACGCCTCGAACTCTTTCTCCATGTCCGACCAGAAATCCGAAAAGCCGTAGAACGGCTCGTCGTCAGGACTCGAGGACGACGGCCGAGAACTCCGTGTGCCCGCGGATGACCGCGGCGACGTCGTCGACCTCGAGGATGACCGTGACCCCCCGAACCCCCCGAACCCTCCGAACCCCGACCCGTTTCTCAGAGCGTCGTACCGCCTCCTCGAGTCCTCGTCCGCCAGGGTCTGGTACGCCTGCTTAGCCTCGTTGAATCGCTCCGCCGCGTCCGGCGCTTTGTTCACGTCGGGGTGGAACTTGAGCGCGGCTTTTTTGTACGCCGCCTTGATCTCCTTCTTCGTCGCCGTCGGTGGGACGTTCAGGAGGGCGTACAGGTCACCTCCGGGCCCCGCGCCGCCGGGCCCCGCGCGCGCCACGACGGCATCGCCGCGTACTCCGGCGGGCGCGTGTGGGGCGAAACCGTCGTGGCGGCGCTCCCACCGGAACGACCGCGCGCTCGGCCGCGACGACGGGGCGGACGCGTGGCACACGCGGGCGCTCGCTCGGACGGCGTCGCGTGACGACGAACGGTGGGTGCGCGGCGCGGTCCACGCCGCCGCGCAAGCGGCTTGCGTCGCGGTGAACATCGCGCGAACCTCCTGGAGATCCTGCGGCGATACCAGCGGCGACCGGAGTCACGGAGAACGCGGCGCGCGCCGGATCTGACTCGACGACAAACTGACGAGCTTCCCAAAAGTTACCAATGAATTGCGAGGGCGCCACCGACACAAGTCGACCGAGCGAGGACGACCATGACGACTATTCGCGCCGCGGCGTTACCCCGCGCGGTACCATGCGGGCGCGTGTGCGTTCGAACCCCCGAAACCCGCGCGGTGTTCGCCCCACGACCCTCCCAATCCGCACACGTCGCAACGCTGGGCGGCGGCTGCGTCGTCTCTGCCAATCGTCGGCGGGGCGCATCCCTGACCGCCTACGCGACGCGCGTCGCGAGACGCAAGTACCCCGAGCGCGAACCCGACGACGACGACGATGACACCGCCGGGTCGTCATCACCTGGCGAGGAGGCTTCCACCAAGAGCGAGGCACCACCCACCAAGCCCGGGTTCGACGCCGACGGGAACAAGCTCAAGTGGATGGAGATCTTAGAGGAGAGCGCCGAGTACGACCCGGAGATCAAGACCCTCCTGGACGGGTCAAACTCCGACCCGAACGAGGTGGAGAAACGCATCCGCGAGCGGTTCGAACAACGAAAAGAACGAATCTACCAAGAGAAGGAAGGGAGCACGGTGCCGCTGTTGGTAAAGTTTCGCGAGTTCAAGTCTCAAAACCTGTGGATCCATCTGGAGTCGCACAACAACATCAGCGAGATGGAGCAGCCGCTGCTGGACGAGGTGTTCAAGGCGTGGTTCGTGCTCGGTAAGCTCGGCGGGTTCAACTCGGACAACATGCAGGTCCAGGCTAACTTCTTCGAGGTGTCCAACATGGAGTACGACATGGACCAAGCCAACGGCGACGGCGACGTGCCAACCGCCGTGTTCCACGCGATGGGCGGCCCGGAGTACAAGGGGCGGTGGTGCCGGTGCTGGTTCGACCTGGGCTCCGCGGACGAGATGTGCGTGGACGTGCTGATCAATTCCCTCATCACGTTCTCCAGGGAGTACTTTGGGTTGAAGACGATGGTGATCGGGGGCGAGAACGTGCTGGAAGATTGGCCGGTGCAGGAGAGTGAATTTTACGTGGACGACGCGGCGGAGATGGACATCGAGATGGGTCCGTTCAGGCCGCCGCCGCCTGGGACGGACATGGGCCCGATGGGCGGCGCGGGAATGTCACGGTGATGACACGTAGGCTACTTTAAATTAGAGACGCGACCGGGTTATTTATTCTCAATTCTCAAGTGATATTCAACCCCCCCTACCCTATTGGTCACCAGCCGCCTTACTCGTCCGCCTGGAACTCGCCGCCTGGGTCGATCCGCGGGAGCCACTGGAGCCTCACGACCTTGTGTTCCTTACCCTGGATGTGCACAGAGTTGAGGCCAAAGCCAACCTCCGTCCAATTGATCCCGGTGACGACGTCGACGAGCTCCTCCTTGGGCAGCGGCACGCCGAGCTCCGCCGTCTCCGTCAGGTCCCTCGGCTGAACGCACCGTCCCCATCTGTACACGTCCGCCTCGGGGGCGTTGACCTCGTCGTAGTTCTCAGCCTCCTCGTCGAACACCGGGCCGTCGTACGACAGCTCGAACCGCTGCGTGTGCGTCTCGAGGTAGAGCGTGTTGCTCCTCAGCCGGGCGCTGGTCCAGTCGGCTCGCTTGAAACCTTGGTCGCACACGGACGCGATGCTGTACTTGAGCCACGGCTCGTTGCACAGGTTGTACTGGATGGTGACCTCCTGGATCAGCTTACCCCGTCGTTCCTGGTTCGCGGCGGAGGCGCGGGTGTTGACCACGGACTCGACCACGTTTGGGAAAAACGTCGGGACGCTGGGCTTGACCCGCTCGGGGTCGCCGCTCAGCTCGATCGTCTGGTTGTTCACGGTGATCGCGACGCAGCTCTCAACCTTGTACGACACGCCGATGAGCACGCGGCCCCAGGACCGGGACCGGATGCCGTTCCTGGACGTGGACGGGTATTGCTCGATGGGTGGCACGGCTCGGACCACGGCTCTGAGCTCGAGTAACGATGGAGGGCACGTCGGACCGGGGAGCCAGTGGCCGGTGTGCATCAGCACCGACACGAGGTCGCTGTCGCTGGTGTAGATGTCGGTGCCCCACAGCTGGCGCGAGCGAACCTGTTGTTTAGGTGGGTGGAAGGGGGATGGACGGGGTTGGGTTCAGTTCGGACGTCTTTCCGGGGATAAAACTGACGAGCGTCGCCGCGCCCTCAGATCGACGGTTGGGTTGAAAATAGGGTCGAGCGGGGACCGGGCGGGTTCGGCCGGCGGCGTTCGGTGCGTCTCGACGCGGGCACGATCCGCGACGTCGTCGAGGTGGAACATCGCCGTCGGATTCGGGGCGTTCGGGGGATCGTGACGGGCCGCGCGCGCACCTGCTGGTTGGTGTTCACCGTGCACTCCGCAGGAATTTTGACCTCCACCAGGGCACCGTCCGCCTTGAGGGACTCGCTGAGCAGCTCGCCCTCCTTGTAAGTCACCTGCGTGATCTTGGTCTCTGCGCGTCACGTGAAACGGTGGGCGGTATCGGGTCAGTCGGACGGGTCGGAACGGCAGACCCGACAAGGATCGGGGTGGTCGCGGCGACGCGCGGGGGGACGCGCGGGGAGGCGGGCGGGCGCCCGCGCGGGGGGCTCGGGCACATCATTTTCGTCCCAACCACAGCTGTGCGCAACATCCGAGCGGGGAAAACAGGAGGTTGGGGTTGGGTGGGTTGGCGAGATTGCGCACGCACCCGCGGGTCCTTTGGCAGCCTTGCCCTCGTTGCGGGTGCTGGCCTTGCGCACGGGGTTCCTCGTGCGCATGCTGCGACGGGCGCCGCGGCCTTCCGTCCCGTTCTCCTCCGTCTCCATCGGATCGTCCCCGCCGGCCTCAGTCGCACCGGCGGTCTCTGCGTCAGCCGTAGCCTTGGCGTCCGCGTCGTCGCCCTTGGCCTGCTTGGGCTCGGGCTCGTCCGCGGGCGGCGAGGCGGCCTGGCGCTTCCCGCTCATCGTGTATTCAACCGACGCGCGATGCTATTCCGAATTATCGAACGCCAACACGCGTGCCTCGGCGACGCGTGTTCAGGGTAATGATGGATGGGTCGCTTCGGGCGAGCTCGAGCTGCTGTTTGTAGGAGATCAAAATATGGGCCCAATATTCCAGGTTACGTATGGGAAAATAGTCAGAAATGACGTTTTAACTCGCTACTATTGGCCACCCCGCTTCGTGGGGAAGCACGCCGACCTGCACTCCTTCGCCCCGGTCGCCGGTACCCTCGCTATGTCATCGCACGATTCGATCCCGTCGCCTATGATCGGTAAGCAGTTCTGGCAGAAACCCCGCGGGCCGTAGTCGCCGTTGCAGAACGTATCAGGCACGTCGCAATCCGAACTTGTTCGGCACACAGGCTTGTCCCCAGCCAAAGCGCTCAGAGATATGCACTGGTTCTTGGACTGCGAAAACGCGCATCCGTGGTGCGTGGGGCACTCCTGCGGCAGCGCGATGGCCTCGCACTGCCGCAGGTCCGAGCACGTTCCCCCGTTCGGTGACGCATCGGCGTCGTCGTCGTCGTCACTGGCGCTCCATACGCATCGCGGCGAATCTGACCGCGAGCAGTGCGCCGCGTCCTTCAGGTCCTCGCATCGCCACGTGGCATCCCCACACGTGGCCTCGATGGCGTCCCACTCGCAGAACCGCGTCGCGATGCACAGCGCCCTGGTGTTGGACGATGTACACGTGGGAAGCTTCCGGGAGTTACACGAGTGGTACGTATCGTCCCATTGGCACTTTGCCGAGACGCCGCACGCGTCCTCGGTGGCCAACGTGTTGCACTGGACCTGGCACTCCCCTCGCCAAGTCTCGCACCCGTTCGTGCCGGCGCACACGGTGGCGTTCGACCCCATCCCCGCGCATCGGTCCCGTCGCGCCACCGCGTTCTCCCTCGTCTGGATACCCACCCGCGCCACCGCGGCAGCTGGCGTGACCGCCACCGGCTGAGACTTGGGCGCGTCGTCGTGCCCGGAGAGACTCGCCGACGACGGCTTCGTGGACGTCGCGAACGTCCCTTGCTCGCCGATACCCTCGTACGGTGCCTCGACGATCGCGAATATGAACAGCGTCTGTGAATACGGTGGACGGGAAAGGACGGTGAGTGTGGGGCACATGCATGCGCGGGGAGCCGCGTCGGTTTCATCGGATGAAGCTGGGACACGCACCGCGAAGACGGTGACGAGCGCGCCGGTGGCGAACCGCGCGGCGGGATGCCACGGCTTGTTGTCGCCTGCGCGGGTCGTCCCGTAATCGAGGAGACGCTCCGTTTCGCCCTTGGCGGGCGAGAACAGCATGGGCCCCATCGTCGTGCGTCGCGGGAGGCCGCGGAGTGAAACCGACGCGGCCTCCGAGAGTTCTGAAATATCGCGCTGCGCTCCACCCTGATGCGGCACCCTAATAAACGCGTGTCTCTCTCGGACCGTCCCAGACCAGACCAGACCGATCTCTGACTTTCACAGATCTCGTCGTCATGCGCGCGGCATCACGCGGACTCATCCGCGCCTTCGCGCAATCCCGCCAACTCGGTGCGTTCCCCGCGTCGTGGCACGCCCAGGGCCCCCTCGCTTGTTAACGCCGTGCAATTTTCACCGCATTCCTCCGAGAAGATGACACGTCTCACCGTTTGCCCCCGTCTCGACTCGCAGGCCCGGCCGCCGCGGTCCCACGCTGGAACGCCACCGCCTTGGCTCTCACCGAGCACGATGCGATGCTCCGCGCCGCCCCTTCCATCGCGAGATCCTACAACACCTCGCTCAGGGACCTCGCCGTCGCGCCCCGCCCGCCCAACGTCGGCATCAAAATCGTCCCCGAGAAGGGCGCGGTCATCGTCGAGCGCTTCGGCAAGTTCCACACCGTCCTGAACCCCGGGATCCACCTCCTGATACCCGTCGTGGACCAGATCGCGTACGTGTGGCACTTAAAGGAGGAAGCCATCCACGTCGCTAACCAGACCGCGGTGACCAAGGACAACGTCGCAATCTCAATCGACGGAGTCCTCTACCTCCGCGTGGTCGACCCGGTCAAAGCCTCCTACGGCGTGGAGAACCCGATCTACGCCGTGTCACAGCTGGCACAGACCACCATGCGCAGCGAGATCGGTAAGATGTCGTTGGACAAAACATTCGAAGAACGCGACCACCTCAACCACCGCATCGTCAACACCATCAACGAAGCCGCGAGCGATTGGGGCCTCGAATGCCTTCGCTACGAGATCCGCGATATCGTCCCTCCCACCGGGATCAAGGTCGCCATGGAGATGCAGGCAGAAGCGGAGCGTCGCAAGAGGGCGACCGTGCTCGAGTCCGAGGCTGAGCGCGAGGCTGCCGTGAACCGCGCCGAGGGCCAGAGGCAGAAAACCGTCCTCGAGGCTGAGGCGGAGGCTGAGTCCACCATGCTCCGCGCGAAGGCCGCCGCGGAGTCCCTCGCCGTCGTCGGCGAGCAACTCGTCCAGGCCGGCGGCGCGGACGCCGCCCGGGTACGGGTCGCGGAGCTCTACCTACGAGAGTTTGGCAAGATCGCCAAGGAGGGGAACACGGTGCTCCTTCCGGCGGATGCGGCCAACCCGGCGGCGATGGTCGCGCAGGCCATGGCCGCCGCGGGGGTCACCGCGCGGGCGCTCCCGGGGTACGAGGGAGGATTCGGCAAGGCTACTACGGGCGGCAGCGCGAGGACGAAGGCGGCGTCCGCTAAGGCTGAGGCGATCGAGGATGCCACCAACGGCGTCAGGGACGCCTCCGAGGCGCTGAGAGCCGTGGAGGCGAGGAAACGGGAGCTCATCGAAATGACGGCGGACTCCTCGGGGTTTATCGAGCAGCTCGAGGCGGCGATGGCGTCGGGTGACGTTCAGGTGATGCAAAGGATGCTCAAAGAAGATCGCTCGAGGGAGCAGCCGAGGACCATCCTGTCCTCGAACTGATGTACTCATTAGTGCCGAATGTAATCGCTCTCATAAGAATTTACCGGTGGGCAGCCCCGGGACGCGGGTGTTCGGCCCCGTCGGCGTCGTGGCCACGACGTCGAACAACACCTCCCTCATGTACCGATCCGTCAACTCCGTCCCCATGCTCCGCTCCAGCACCCGCTTGGTCTTGTCGTTGAGCAGCTGCTTCTCACAGAACCGCCGCTGCGCCCGGGCCCGGGACCCGACGCCTCCGCCGTACTTTCCGCCGATCTTAGTCGCCAGCAGAAGGTGCACCGCGTGCAGGGCTTCGAGGTACCCCACGAACGCCGTCGTCTGCGTCTGGTCCGGGAAATCTTCCTTCGGCGGGCCCACGCACACGCACGCCTCCGGGGAGAGGATGGCCTCGCCCCAGTCGGGCAGCGGCCTGGGTTCGATGGCTGGGCATTTGGAGAGCATCGATCGCCTCAGCGCGGCGGCCGCGTCGACGTATTGCTTGGGAAGCGAGAGGTCTTCGGCGCACGGCGATACGTCCGCGATGCACAGCGTGACCCTCCCGCCGAACGCCACCAGATCCGCGGCGAATATCGGCGCGGACACCTCCGCCCAGGGGTATATCACGCAGTGCAGCACCTCGAGCCCTCCGAGGCCCCACGCCACCTCGAGGTGCATCTTGCGGAAGGCGTCCGTCTGCAGGCAGAGGTTCTCGATGCGTATCCGAGTCGCGGGATCGCCGTCGGGGGCGACGGCGTCCACGGATTTCAGCTCCGGCGCGCACGGAGCGTCGCGGACGTTCGGCAGGCGCTTCCACTCGCCCTCGAGACGGCGCGCGAGTTTGAGGATGATGCCATCGGGGCAACCCTCGAGGTCCCACGCGCCGACGGAGGTTGGCGCGGAGGAAGCGCGAGCCGCTACGACACGAGGCACACGCCGAGTGACGGGGGACGATCGTGAGATGTACGGAGCGAACACGCGGTGTTGCGCCGCCGTCGCCATCCTTCGTCGTCTACCGCCAGTCGTAATGGATAAAGCGAAAAGCGAAGGCACGTTTTTCAACCATCCACATCAGACGGGTCCGGGACGAGAGGCGGGTGCTCGTAAGAATATCGTATCGTCATTTACAAATCGAATCGAACGTACGTTGAAACACCGGCGGCATTCGCCGTGTTGTTACATGAGCGTCTCACAGGCGGGCGTACCCGGGCTCGCTCCTCCAACCCGAGCGCTCCCCGCGCTCCAAGGGCATCGGCATCATAACCTCCATGGTACCACCATCCGTCGACATCCTCGGGCTCGGACCGGCGGGCGCGCCGTCCGCGTACATCGTGCTCAGCTCCGGCGCCGCGCGGTGCGTCTCGTACTCCAACATCAGCGGCTCGGAGACGTCCACCGCATCCACCGACAAACCACGATCGCGGCGCCAAGCGAGTTGGATCCTTTGCACCGCGGATGTGGCGAGTGACGCGACGGACATGAGCGCGGCGGCGGTGAGGGTCAGCACCGACGCGATGAGCGCGACGGACGCGAGCGCGTACATCAACCGCCGCGCCGCGCCGCCCTCATCCTCGGGCTCCGGCCGCGGGTGACCGCCCCGGCCCATCTTCGCGCGCGCCGCCGCCGCGCGGTTGAGCTCCATCGTCATGGTGGCACCCTCGGCGCCGTCACCGTCGTCGGCGCCGTACTCACCCTCGGCGGTCCACGCCGCGCCGTCGTCGGACGCGTCCCTCCACCGTTGCAGCGCGCTCATGACGGACTCCGTGCGCGCGGAGGGGTCCATCGAGCCGAGGTCGTTGGAGTTAAGGTCCGCGTCGTCGTCCAGCGCGGGTATGATCGCAAAGGCGCGCACCCGCGGCTGGGGTACGAACATGGAGCGGAACACCAGCGTGGGCGCCACGTTGAACATCACCTGCTGCCTGGCGTTGCCGAAGACGCCGAGGCCGGGGCCGAAGGAGACGCGAGGGGCTCCTCCGAGCATCATCGGCCGGTTGACCGCCGCTCCGGGGCCCTCCGCCTCGTCGAAGAGCTCGTCGAAGAGGGAGCCGAAGCCGGGGCCGAACCTGCGGCCGAACATCACCGCGGGCTCCATGGACATGGACTCGTGGTGCGGGCACGGTTTCTTAGCCTGTTCAGGGTGAAGGGAGGGGGGCGCGGTGAGTCGCCGGTTCTCGAGGGAATAAGGAAAAAATAATATCGGGTGGGTGTTGAACGGAGGGCGGGATTCCCCGTGAAAAGAAGCTCCGGGCGGTTCCGTACCTGCGCCTCTTGGGTATCTTCCGACCCGAGCATGGCCATGGCGCCTCCGTCGAAGTAAACAGTCTCGGACGTGGTCTCGATCGCGCCCTCCTCCCCCGCGGGGGCGTCCAGCGCTCCACCGCACGAGCACGCCTTGGACAGGAAGCCAGCTTCGTGGACGCACTCATTCACCAAAACTTCCCGGTTGCCGAGGGAGCAGACCTCCCGGCAACGCGCCAGCTCCGCGGCGCACGGGTCCTCCTGCGCGACGACTGCGGTCGCCGCGAGGAGGATGCACGCGAGGGCGACGATGAGCCTCATTTCGGCTCCGTCGCGTCGCTCGCGTATCCGGTTGTGGCCTCGGGTAGGACGACGCGTGGGCAGAACAAACGGGCTTGCCACGTTGGACTATCTGGTATAGAAGCTCCTTTGACTGAACTTGGGCACCTCCCAAGACCAAGAGAGCCATTCTCCCGCCACGCACACCGATGGAACCCTCGAAGGCTCGGCCCTTCGAGGGTTTCATCTTTGCGAACAGCGGGTTCTTCCACAAGGCTCCGTGGCAGATACTGGAGAAGGTCGTGGCGGGAGGAGGAGGCCGCTCGCTGGGCTTCGGGCAACAGAAACAAAATGGCGCAAGCGCGGCATCCAAGCGCAAGCGAGGGGCGAAGGACGTCGTCGGATCCCCGACGCACGTGGTCGTGACCGATAACGTGGACGACGCGACGCGCGAAAGGCTCGAGCGCGAGTATCCGGGCGCCAGGGTGGTGACCAGGGAGTGGGTGTCACGCAAACGGAAGGGCGACGCGACTCCGGTCAAGCCAAAGAAGGCACCCACGATTGAAAACCGCGACGGACACAGCTGTGCGCCTCGGACCCGCGAGATCGTCCCAACGCGGCACCTCGACGATGTCCTCCCGACGGACCACCCAAACTGGGCACTGGTTAATCCCCCGCCCCCGTACACCGCGACGGACCATCTCAAGTACGGCCGCCGCGTGGGCGCGTGCGCGTCCAAACTCGAGAGGATCCTTCAATGCGACTTCAACGAACACACGTCGCTGAACGAACACCTCGTCCCGTTGATGCGAACGATGGCGCGACTCGAGCTGCAGGGCGGCGGCATGCGACGACAAACCGAGTTCGGCCCGGGGCGACGAACACTGAACGAGAAGGAGCTGCACTACGCCATCGTCGCGTCCGTGCTGAGGGCGCTCCCGGCCAAGTTGAGTTCGAAAGACGATACATGGATCGCGCACCCGGGCGGCGTCGTGCCGTACCTCGCCGAGGCGACGTGCGCGCAGCTCCGACAGATGGTCGTCACCGGCACGTGCGACCAGCTCGAGGCGCTGCGGGCGGG
>Ga0209631_10007797_pt1 | contig 10594 bp, 7 predicted proteins | sample COG_08_FD_184752 | JGI IMG/M metagenome (GOLD analysis project Ga0209631, IMG submission 184752) | Pelagic Microbial community sample from North Sea - COGITO 998_met_08 (SPAdes) (version 2) | ecosystem: Environmental > Aquatic > Marine > Neritic zone/Coastal water | place: Helgoland, sampling...
CTGATTCTTTTTGAAGTTGTAATAATTTTTTTATAACTCTATAATCACTATCACTACATTGATTATTAGTACAACCTAAGTTTTCATTATTTCTACCACCTCTATCAACTAAATCACCATTAAACACTACATATTTATTTTTTCCTATCCATTGTTCTTTATTATTAATACATTTAATATCTTTTAATATTTTTATTAAAATATCATAATCTCCGTGTATATCACCAATACAAAAAATTTCTTTTTCATTATCTAAAAGATAATGTCCTAATTGATTTGTTTCTAATTGATTTGTTCTTCCACCAAACATATTTGATTGAAAATTTTTTTTATTATTTATATATTTTAATTTGTATTTTAAATATTTCTTAAACATATTATATTATTTTAATATATAAAATAATTGATTTATTTAAATTTAAAATATAATATGTTTGAAACATTATTAAAAAATTTTTTAAAAGAATTAAAAGAATATAATATTATTGCTTATATTACAGGTGGTCAAGCTTTTAAAAAATATTTTAATTCAGAAGAAAATACTACTGATTATGATATTCATATTTATTTAACATATAAACAGTTAACAAATAAAGAAACTTTTAATATAATTTATAATTTAATAAAAGATTTACATGTTAATTTAAAAAAAATAATAAAAATTAATATGTTAAATAAATTTGATTATGCTAATTATTCAAAAAAATATATAGATTATAATTTATTAAATAAATCTATTGAATTTTATAATAGTAATGTTATTTGTGATATACAAATTGAAGATTATAATAATACATATGTAGATATATCTGTATCATATAGTCCAAATATTGAAATAGAACAAAATAAAGTAAATGATGATTTTTATATAAAAAAAGATATTTTATTAAAAGAATTAAATAATTATCATGATGATTTAGTTAGAACAAAATATAATAAAAATAAAATTGAAAAAATTAAAAATAGAATAAAATATATTAATAAAAGTATTTAATATTTATATTTAAAATTAATAATATGGATCATCACGATAACTTAATGAATAATTACTCCAATCGGTAATTTTACTCCAATGATATTCATATTCATTACTAGGATGTTTTAAAAATTTATGTTTAGATAAACTATAATCATCACTAAATTCTAAACTACATTTATAACAAAAAAATTTATTTTCTTCTTTATTTTGTTTTTTAATTTTTTGATTTTGTTTTAATTTTTCATTTAATTTATGAACATCAGATTTATTCATATAAATATAATAATTATTAATTTATATATTAATTAATTTATTTAATAATTATAATGAATGAAAATGAAGAATTAATTTATAGTATTATGATTTCTAATATTGATGATAAAAATAATTTAATTAATGATATAATAAATGAAAAAATATTTACTAAAAAAAAGAAACTTTACAATATAAATGTATACTATTAATATCTGAAAAATTATAAATTGATAATTTATTACCTGAACATTATATAGATGATATAATATTATTAAAAATAAATTTAATAAATAAAATATATTTTATTGAATATATTATTAATAATTTTAAAAAAAAATTTGAAATAATAAAAAAAAATATTGAAAATAAAAATTATATTAATAATGTACAAAATAACTTTATAGAAAATATAATAAATAATATAATATTATTAGAAAAATATATAAAAATATATCCTTCAACATATTTAAAAAATTATTTCATAACAAGATTATAAGATTTAAATAAATTAATTTAATTACTATTTATAATGATTAATAATATTATTAAAATAATTATTAATAAGATTAGTATTAATATTACAATTGATAAGTCTATATTCTTCTAAACTTTCAATAATTTTTTTAAAAATACTTGTTGGTAAAATACAAGCACTAGTATTAAAATGTTTATCTAAAAAAGATTTAATACATTCATTTTTATAATGACCATTATTAAATAAAAGTTGATTTTGTTCTATATTATCAAATAAATATTGTGTTAAATTAGTAATATATATTAATTTTTCTATTTTTTTTTTATATTGTATTTTTTCATATATTTGTATAATTTCCATTATACATTAGTATAATATATTATTTATTTATTACAAGGTTGACAAATTAATATATTATGAAAATTGTCTTTATTTTGTAAATTATTATTTTTAATATTTTTAAAATTTCTACTATTTGTAGGTTTATTAATTTTATTATCTTTATTTGGATTATTTCTATTTGAATAACAATTGCCCATATATATTATATGATTATTTTATAATGTTTTTAAAGAATCATCAGTAATTATATAAGTACTAATACCATATGAATTATGAGAATATATTCTAAATTTATAAAATGTATTAGATAATAAATTACTAACTTTATAGTATGTATTTTGTATTTTAGATATAATATTAATATAAATATCATTTTGTAAAATATCAATAGAATAACCTAAAATATTACCTGAATTATTTGGAATAGGAGAATCCCAAGTAATTAAAATTGTATTATTATTTGATATATATTGTAAATTTTGAATAGGATTTGGTAATATATCTAATTGTGTGGTTTGTAATGTTTTAAAAGTATAAGAATTAGAATAAGGTGAAATATAATTATCATTATTTATAGAAGCAATTCTAATTTGATAAGTAGTATTAGGTATTAAATCTTTATATGTGTAATAAGTATTTATTACACTATCTACTGTAATCCAATTATCATTTAAATAAGATTGAATTATATAATTACTAATATTATTACGTGTACTATTTTCTAAATTAACAGGTTTATTCCAAGTAATAGTTATACTGTTATGTGTTATAGCACTATTAGGAATTTCATTAAATTGAATAATATCGGGTGAATTATCAACGTTTTGAGGTAAATAAGTTTGTATTATATTATTATCATTAATATATAAAGGATTATATTTAATAATATTTTTATCATCAGGCATAAAATAATCAAAAGTTTCTTGTGTTTCCCAAGTTAATAAATAATCACTAATAGGTCCATATTTAAGTATATTATTTAAACTATTAGATGTAAAATATAGTGGAAAATAATTTTCATTTTTATGATTGATTTTATAAAATCCTTTATTATTATTATGTAAATTAATATTTATATTTTCTATATTTTGTTGATATAAAGTAGTATGTGATTCATAAATAGTATTTTTAAATGCATTTGAATAAGTATATAAATTTGTAGGAAATACAATTGTATTATAAGGATTATTATCTTTATCTTCTATATTTTCAATATAAAAAGAATTATTTGAATCAATAATATTTAAAATACCATTAGAAATAATGTTATTATCTATTAATATTAAATCATTATTAATATATAAATTAGTAATAACATAATATATTTTATTTGTATTTAAAGATGATAAATTTAAAATATTATTATTATAAATACTATTAATTTGATTAATATATTTATTATTTGTTTTATAATAAAAGAAAAATATGTTTACATTTGATTTTAAATTATTAATTATAAAATTAAATTGATAAGATAAATATTTATTTATTGTTATAAAATGTTCTTGATTATCATTATAATATAATTTAATATTATTATCAACAATATATTTGTATGATTTTTGATTAGATTCTATATATTCTATATTATTATTATTTATGAAAAAATCTACTATTAAATATTTATTAATTTTATTATTATCATCTTGAATTCCAAATATAGAATAATATTGTGGTTTATTTTGTAATAATTTAATATCTTGTCTTAAATTGGAATTTACATACCAATTATTATTAATTGAAGTAATAGTTATATATGTTCCTGATAAAATATTATTAACATGAAAAGAATTAGATTTAATATTTTCTGGTGTTATTAAAATAGATTTCGAAGTATAATTAGTATATAATGTTTTATTATTTTGTAATGGATTATTTTGATATAAAAGGTTTGTATCATAAACAATATAAGAACCATTTATTTGATTATTATCGGGTATTAATGTAATTGAATTAATATTTTTAGTTATATTAATATAAAATGTTTGTATATTATTAAATTGTATATTTGGTAAATATATTTTAACATCTTTAGATGTAAAAGTAAAAATATATAAATTATAATTATTATATAATGTTGGTAATATATAATTTATATCATTAGTATAAATTTCAACAGGTAATTTAGTATTAAAAGTAAGATTATTTTTATTAATAATAAAATTTTCAAAAGGATGAGTATTATTAGAATCAAAAATACTATCAATAATAATATTATTATTATCAATAATATAAGATATTTTTGATTGTATTGAATTAGTTTCTAATATATTATTTTTTTTACTTTCATAATAAATAATTATTGTATCATTAATATGTAATTGAGATAAAAACATACTATTAAAACCTTGAATAATAGTGTATGTATTTTGAGTTATACTTTCATAACCAATTTGTATATTATGTAATAAGAATGAACCTTTTAATTTATCTGATATATTTATTGTATTTTGTGTATGTGGTTGAATAAAATGATTAGATTCTAATGTATTTTTAATATTAAGATTTGATACAGTAATATCATTAATAATTTCGTTCATATATATAATATAATAAAAGAGTTTTTTATGTTTAATTAATTTTGATAAACAACTGATGCTTGACCTGACATAATTTTTAATATATTATAATTAACAGCATAAATTTTAACTTTACTATTTGTAGAAGAACCAGCACCTGTATTATTGAATGTTAAATTAAGAATTGCAGTATCAACATTTGTAAAATTAAAAGAACCACTTGGTTGATGTTGATTAGGAAAAAGTGAAAATGAATATAAATATATATGTTTTTTAGGAATATGTTCATATGTTTTTAATGGCATAAGTTCTCTAAAATATTCAGCATTTCTATGTGGAAATAATTGTTGTCCATTAATTTGTATTGTAGCAGTATTAAATGTATCAGAATTAGAAACATGTATATGAGTATATTTAGTATGATTATTTCCTGTATTTGAATTAGTTATAGTATCTAAATTATTTTGTATTATCCAAAATATTTCTTTAATTGGATGATTAAAATGTAAATTAAAATCATAAGATAAAATATTAGAAAATAAAGTATCATCACCTGTATATTGTAATTGTTCAATTAAGTATTCATGATTTATTTTTGAAAATAATTTTTGTTCATTAGAATCTAAAAATATATAATCAGCCCAAATTTGAATATCTAAATCATTACCTGTTGTTGTTGGATTACTCCAATTTGTTGAATCGGATTTAACAATATTTCTTAAATCATTTAATTCAATAGCTAATTGAACATCTTGATTTAATAAAGAAATTAAAGGTATTGAATTAGAATAATGTTTACAAAACCAAAATTGCAAAGGTAAATATATATTATGTGATTTATAATTATCTCTAATTGAATATTCAGAATTAAATTTAGAAAATATTTTTTGATATTTATTATCATTTAATTCATCAATTATATCGAAATATGTACCATAATGTTTATCAATAGTTTGTCCTCCAATAGAAACAGAAACAGATTTAATTAATGATGAAATTATATTATTAGTATAACAATAATAAGTATAATTACTATTTGGAGGATTAAGTGTTGGCAATGTAATTTGTAATATAATATTATTTAATAAATGTCCTGATTTATTTATAGTAGTATAAATAGTATTACCAAAATCAATATTACCTTCTATTGTTTGTTGTAAAGATTGTATTTGAAAATTTGTATATCTTTTATAAATAGTTTTGAAGAAGGAAACTTGTGGATTACCTGTTAATAAAATATCTTCTGCACCATATTGTGATAATTGTAATATACCACCTGTCATATATAAAAAGTAAATATTTAATTTTATGTATTTTTATTTAAATAATAAGTTTAATTTAAAATTGTTTTTTTTATTATATGTAATTATATAATGGAAATTATGTCTGATGGGAAATTTAATTTACTCGAATCAAATCAATTAATAGTAAATAACATAACTATATATAAAATTATAGAGTCGAAAAATTTAAATATAAAAGATTCAGGTATTTTATATATAATTAAAGGCACAAATAATAAAACTATTAAAATTGGTTTTCCACAAGTAGTAAAAGGTTTAAATTTTTCATTTTTAGTAGAAGATGATATAAATTGTATAATAGAATTTGTAAGTAATGTAGAAATAGTAGGAAAAAAATATGTATTTCGTTCAGATATAACAGAAGAAATAAATAATAATGATTATATTTTTAGAATTAATAAATGTAAAAAAGGTGATTATTTTAAAATAATCAGTGATGATAATAAATATTATTTAGTTGATAAAAGTGATACATTAAATTCAATTAATTTAAATGTATATACATATCCAAAAAAAGAATATTACAAAACTATAATTAATAATAATGAGATGTTTTTTATAGATTCAAATAATAATGTTTTAAATAATATTATTAAAGGTTTTGAATATAATTTAATTGTAGAAAATAGTATAATTAGTAATATAAATAGTGAAGAAAATTTATTTTTAAAAACAGTAAGAATTAAAAATGTAAGTTATCCTAAATTTGAATATGTAATTTATGATGTATATAATAATAAAATTGATAAATTATTATTATATAATAATACAAGTTATTTATTAAATTGTAGTGATATTAGTAATATATATCCAAATAGTAATAATATAATTTATAATTCAACAAAAGATATTTATGTATATAGTATATTTAATAATTCAGGTAATTATGATATTAAATTTACAGATGAATTAAATATTGAATTAGAATCACCTTTAATTATTAATAATAATATTAATTATAATTTTACAATTAAAAGTACAAATATTATAAAAAAAATTAAATTAAGTAATAATAATACTCAAATAAGTACTAATGATATTTTAAATAATACATTAAAATTTAATGCATCAACAGAAAATAGAGGTGGTTTTAATATTGATAATAATCATATTATTAAATTAGAAGTAGAATTAGAAAATTCAATAGAAACTTTTGATATATATATTTTAGAAAAAATTATACCAGAATTTGTTGATAATTTAAATAATAAAATTGAATTTTTAAGTTCAAATAATAATATTTATAAAATAAATGTAATAGAAAATAAGATAGTAGGATTACGTGGTAAATATAATACAACAGATAGTTTATTAAGTGAATTATCAATCGATACAAATTATAATATAGAAATATATAATAATATATCACGATTAATTAGTTGGTCAAATGAAAATAATGAAAAAATAGATGTAATATCAAATTATTATAAAGATTTATCAACAAATTATAAATTATCTATTAATAATAGTAATTTAGTTATAGAAAATGATAATCATTATATATATAAATTAATTATTAATAATAATAATAATAAATTAAATTATAAAAGTGAATTATTAAAGAATAAAGATAATAAATCATTAACAATATCTAATAGTATAATTGATAATGATAAAAGTGGTAAGTTAATATCTCTTGATAATAGTATTGATTTAAATTTAGAATTAATAAAACCTGTTATTGGTAATAAATTTAAATTTATAATTAATAATGATAATAGTAAATTAGATAGTAATCAATTAAAAAGAATTGTATCTATTAAAAACAATAAATTTTATATAGATAATAGTGATGAAGATTTAATATTATATACAAATAATACATATATTTTTGATATATCAAATTTAACAATTAATAATATTAAATATGAATTTAATATTTCATTAACAGAAGATGGAACAAATAATTATGGTATAAAATATGATAATAGTAGTATTATAAATAAATTATCTGATAATTTAATTGAATTAAATTTAAATAATACTATTGACACTAATATTCTATATTACTATTCAGATAATAATAAAAATATGGGAGGAAAAATATTAATTCAAAGTAATAATAATTTATTAAAAACAGTTAAAATTTATAGTAATTATAAAATAATTAGTAATATAGGAATCAATGATAATAATTTATCGTATTATATTGAAGATGATAAATATGTATTAAAAATAAATAAAGGAATAAAAGGTAAATATGTAGAATTTATATCATTAAATGAAGAAGAATATATTATTAATGATACAAATATAAATTATAATAAAGATATTTTGAATTTACCATTAAAACAAGAAATAATAAAAGTATATAATGTTGTAGAAAATAATAATAAAAAAATAAGATTATTAGATAAAAATAATAATGAAATTAAAGAATTGTATAAAAATGTAGAATATATTATAAATCAAGAAGATAAATCAAATATAAATCCAAATAATAAAATATATACTGATTATTATTTAAAAATTGTAAGAGATTCTGAAGAAGATAAAATTATGTACAAATTTAAAATTTTTAGTGATGCTAATTATACAAATGAAATAACATATCCATTAGTTTTATATAGAAATACTAAATATAAATTACATCAATATGATAGTAGTAATGATAATTTATTAAGTAATAATGATTACACTATAACTGAAGGTTTGAATGATCATATAACATTAAGACAAATAGTAGTTAACAAAAATAATATTGTACTTTCTGTAAATATTAATAATAGTAATATAATAAAGTATTGGGGATATTCTTTAAATAATAGTCGCATTTATTATGTATCAAATGATAATAAAGATATTAATATAAATGGATTATTTAATATTAATTATTTATTAAATGTGTATGGTTTTAATAATAATAATAATATAGTAAATAAACTTACTAATAATTTTGATATTAATGAAATTGATAATCAAACAATTGTATCATTTTATGAAGATTTAGATGTTAAAAATAATATAGTTTTACCAACTGAAACATATAAAGTAAAAATAATAAATAAAATTGTAAATAATAAATTAGATTTTAATGTTAAATTATTTGATAATGAAAATAATATTATATCAACTCCTTTATTAGTATTAAATAATAAAAATTATAAATTTGATTTAACTGATAAAAGTTTAATGAATGTAAATGTAGAAAATCATGAAATTGATAATTTAAATATAGTAAATGTTTATGTAAAAGCAATTTATGAAATGACTAGTAATATTATTAATAATAGTCAAAATAAAACATATAATTTTTATGGTTTTAAATTTTATAGTGATAATAATTTTATTAACGAAATTGAAAATCCAATATTAATTAGTAAAAATAATTTTAAAAAAGAATACATTAAATATCGTTTTCATCAAAATAATGAATGTGAAATAGAAGGAATATTATTAAAAATTTATATATTACCTGAAGATTTTATATATAATTCAAATAATATTTTAAATACTAATCCACAAAATAATAGTTTTGAATATTTAAATTATTTAACTAATGAAAAAACATTAGAAATCGATACATCATCAAATGATTTAATAAATTTTTATAAAGAAGAAAATAATAATGTAACATTAATTAGTGATGGTTCTAATATTGTAAAAGTAAATACACATAAAAATCATTATGAAAATATAAATAATAATATTTTAATATCAGATGTATATGATTTAATAAATATAGAATCAAATTATAATATTTCAGAAAATAGTAATAAATTATATTATTCAAATAGTAATATTGGTGAAAATGTATTTAAAATTTCTGATATAATATGTTTAAAAAAAGGAATATTAAGAATTATTAAAGAAATAAACCAATTAGAAAAATATATTTTATTAGATGGAATAGTAGATGAAGATTTAAATTTTAATAATATTAAAAAATATAATGAAAAATTAAATAATAATTTTACTATAAAAGAAATAATATCAAAAACTGAATTTACAATAGATGTAAATGAAAATATAAATAAAAATGTATATAATGACTGTAGTATAAATAAAAATAATTTTGATTTATTACAAATTAAAAAAGAAAGTGTAAATGTTGTTATGTTAAAAACAATTAAATCATTATCTAGTATGTTTAGTATTGTAAAAGAAGATACTTATAAAAATATTATATCTATAAATAATAGTATAGATTTATTAAATGGACAACATAGTATAGTAAATATTACTGAATTAAGTAATTCAGTAGAAATTAGAATTAACATATCATTAAATTCTATTGGTTTATTAGATAATATCAAAATAGGTAATATACAGTTATCGTATAATAAAGGAAGATATTATAAAAATGTTATGTTTATAGATACAAATATAAATAATGAAAATATAACATTTAATAATTATAATAGTGATTATAATAATAATAAAAAATTAGATAATAAAGTATATGTTATTCCATCAATAAATTTAAAAATGTCAAAATATGAAACAGGTACTTTAAATAATAAATTAATTTCATATGATGAAAATAGTATAACTACAAAAACTTCTTATATTACTTATAATAAAGAAGTAATAAATGGTATTGTATTTAATAATGGTAGTTTAAATATAAATATTAATAATAATTTATTAAATGATATTAATAATATTGATAATGTAAATTATAATAATAACATATTATATTTATATGGAACTGAATATGATGAAGTAGAAATTGATAAATTAACTTCTGATAATTATATTCAAGAAAGAAATGTAAATG
>Ga0209631_10007798_pt1 | contig 10594 bp, 9 predicted proteins | sample COG_08_FD_184752 | JGI IMG/M metagenome (GOLD analysis project Ga0209631, IMG submission 184752) | Pelagic Microbial community sample from North Sea - COGITO 998_met_08 (SPAdes) (version 2) | ecosystem: Environmental > Aquatic > Marine > Neritic zone/Coastal water | place: Helgoland, sampling...
CCGGCAGGGCAAGATGTGATTGCGGGGGCAGCCCGGGCTATTTGTCTTTCAGGGCCGCACGCACAGCCTGTTTGGATTTCAGTTTTTTTTCCGCCGCGATATTCCGGGCAAGATCGCCGTCGCCGGTGGTGGTGCCCTCGGCGCGCATTTCTTCCAGCTTCCTGGCGTGGGCGGTTTTTTCCTCCCGCGCCTTTGCGATCCCGCGTTGCAGATCCTTGTTCATCGCCGTTCTCCCGATAGATGTCTCAAAACCGGGGATCAGAAAAGCGCGGTTTGCCGGGACCTGCCTTGATCTGGTTTAAGTTCGGGCCAGGATCGCTTTCGGTTTTGGCGGGAACTTACAGCGCCAGGGCAAGCGCCGCCGGGTCTGTAAGGGGCAGCGAACAGGTCTGGCCGATACAGACATAGGCGGTGGCGCGCCCGTCGAGCTGTCCCTTGCCGGTGGCGGGATGGTTTTTCGGCAGGACCGCGTCGGCCGGGATCGCCTGGACCAGCTTGTTCATGTTGGATGCTTTCCAGGCGACGTCGAGCAGGGCCATGGTGTCGGCGTCTTGGGCACTGCCGACGATTACCACCTGGGCGCAGGTCTGGAGCAGTTCGTTGGCGCAGAAAAGGCCCGTCAACGGGAAGAAATTCTGCGTCGCCTCGCCGGCGAAGGTGGAAATGATGCGCTCGGCCCGTTCGCGGAAATGATCGACGCCGGTCAGGAAATGCAGCCGCGCGAGCACGGAGGTGATCACGCCGTTGCCGGACGGTGTTGCGTTATCGGCGGCGGATTTGGTGCGGATGATCAGGGCTTCTGCGTCATCGGCGGTAAAGAAATAGCCGCCGCCGTCTTCATCCCAGTAATGCGTGTCGATTACGTCGACCCAGTCGATGGCGGTATCGACATAGGCACCGTTGCCCGTGGCTTCGTAAAGGGCGACGGCAGCGCGGGCCATGTTGGCGTAATCATCGAGGGGGGCAGAGTGCTTCAGTTTGCCGGCGCGGAATGAGTGCTTGAGACGCATGGTCCCGTCAGTTTCTTCCTGCATCCGGTCGCGGACGAAGGCAAAGGCGGAATCCGCCGCGTCGAGCCAGTCAGGCCGGTCGAAGACGCGGGCCGCATTGGCCATCGCCGCGATCATCAGCCCGTTCCAGTCCGCGAGGACCTTGTCATCCCAGCCGGGCCAGATGCGCTTGTTGCGCACGGCGAGCAGTTTTTCACCGCAGGCCTTGAGCTGTTCTTCCTGCCCGGCATCGAGCAGCTCCGGATGGGCAATGCGGTTCAGGATATTGCCGCCTTCCCAGTTTCCTTCGGGCGAGACGTCATAGACGGTTTTGAACAGTACGGCATCGGCGCCGTCGCCCAGAATCTCGCTGACCTCGGCGGCCGACCAGACATAGAACTTGCCTTCGACGCCTTCGGAATCCGCGTCATAGGTGGCGGCGAACGGTTTGCCCGCTGCATCATCGACCGGCGCGATCATCTCACGCAGGCACCAGTCGATGGTCTCTTCTACCCGCTGGGCATAAAGCGGGTTCTTGGTTTCCTGCCACGCCCATGTCAGCAGGTCGACGATCTGGGCGTTGTCGTAAAGCATCTTTTCGAAGTGGGGTGCGAGCCACATTGAATCCGTTGAATAGCGCGCATACCCGCCGCCGAGATGGTCGTAGATTCCGCCCTGGGACATTTTGGTGAGCGAGAACAGTACCGCGTCGCGCTGGGCCTCGTTGCCGGTGCGCAGCCAGCCGCGCCACAGTAATTCATGGATCGACGGGTTGGGGAATTTCGGTGCCTGGCCGAAACCGCCATTGACCATGTCGAATTCCTGGGCGAGCCGCGATGCGACCTGGTCGTTGACCGCAAGGGCGATGGCCTTGCCGGCCCCGGTGACGGCTTCGGGGGTCCATACTTTTGCGAGCCCGCCTTTGAGTGCTTCAACGGTTTCCATCGCCTTATCGCGCTGTTCCGACCAGTAATCGGAGATCGCCGAGAGCACCTGCGGGAAGCCGGGCCGGCCATAGCGGGAATCCGGGGGGAAATACGTGCCGCCCCAGAACGGCTCGCCTTCCGGTGTCAGGAACATGGTCAGCGGCCAGCCGCCCTGCTGGCCCAGCAGCTGTAATGCGTGCTGGTAGATGGTGTCGATATCGGGCCGCTCTTCGCGGTCGACCTTCACGTTGATGTACAGATCGTTCATCTGCGCCGCGATGGCGTCGTCCTCGAAGCTTTCATGCGCCATGACGTGGCACCAGTGGCAGGCCGCGTAGCCCACCGAGAGCAGGATCGGTTTGTCCTGTGCCTTTGCCGCTGCAATCGCCTCGGGTCCCCAGCCGTACCAGTGTACCGGGTTGTCGGCATGCTGGAGCAAATAGGGGCTGGTTTCTTCGGACAGGCGGTTTCGGGTCATGTGGGTCTTTCGCAAGGTTGGGTCTGGATGCGCGAGAGGGTCAGGTTGCGCCGGGTCTGTGCTAAAGTAGTTGCGATGCAATGGGAAGGAGTCAACCATGAAGGTATCGTTTGATATAGACTGTACGCCGGAGGAAGCCCGTCGGATGCTTGGGCTGCCTGACGTGACCCCTGTAAACGAGGCACTGGTCGCGGAACTGACAAAGCGGGCGGCCGAGATGGCTCAGAATATGGACGCCGACAAGATGATGCAGCAGTGGATGATTGCCGGGGTTCAGGGATTCGGTGACATTCAGAAGGCATTCATGGAGCAGTTTGCCAAGGCGCAGGGGGATGCCCAGAGCGGGACCGGCGAGAAGGATTAATGTAAATTCGCGCCTGCACTATTGTTATCCCGGATTTATTCCGGGATCCGGTCTTTATACAAAGGTGCTGCCTTGGTCTGGGGACAAGCCCGGGATGATAATCGGAACGTAACTATCAGAAACGAATGAAGATGACCAAAACACCTATCATGATCATCGGCGGCGGGCCCGTCGGGATGAACCTGGCGCTGGATCTTGCCTGGCGCGACGTGCCCTGCATGCTGGTCAACATGGCTGATACCACGCCGAACCACCCGCAGGGAAATTCCCACAACGCGCGGACAATGGAACATTATCGCCGGCTTGGCGTTGCCGACCGGATGCGCGACGTCGGTCTGCCGCTGGATCATTGCGGCGATGCGATTTTCATCACGCGGATGAACACGCATGAAATCGGCCGGATCAAAATACCTACCCTGCGCGAACGCCTGACCCCCGGATCATATGACCTGGCGATGGGTCCCGAACCGTTGCAGCGTGCGTCGCAGATGTTCGTCGAGCGCGTGTTGAAAGACGAGCTGGACCGGAAAGACTGCGTCGATCTGCGCTTCGGCTGGCGTTTGAATTCCTTCGATCAAACAGCCGACGGCGTGATCGCAGAGATCGAAAACCTGAAGACGGGCGAGACCGAGACCGTCGAATGCGGTTACCTGGTCGGTTGCGACGGGGCGCGCAGTACGGTGCGCAAGTCGCTGGGGATTGAATATGACGGCAAGTCGGGTGAAGAGCGCGACTTCATGATGGGCCAGATGCTGTCGGTCTATTTTGAAGCACCGACGTTGTATGACGTGATGCAGACGGATGCGCCGTGGCAGTTCCATTCGCTCAACCCCGAAGGCCGGGCGTCGATTGTTGCGCTCGACGGCAAGGGCAAGTTTCTGACCTGGGCCAAGCTGGAACCCGGCCAGGATGCTGAAACGCTGGATCCGCGGCCGTATATCTGGCGGGTGATCGGCGAGGAAATTCCAATAGACGTACTCTCATCGAAGCCGTGGCAGGCCGGGCTGTCGCTGGTCGCGAACGCATATCAGAGAGACCGTGTCATCCTGGCGGGGGACGCCGTGCACCTGTTTACGCCAACCGGCGGGTTCGGGATGAATACGGGCGTGGGCGATGCCGAGAATCTCGGCTGGAAGCTGGCGGCGTGGCATGAAGGCTGGGCCGGTGAAAACCTGGTTGCGAGTTACGAGGGCGAGCGCCGCCCGGTGGCGATCAGGAACCTGGCGCAGTCCTATGCGCTGGCGCAGGCAAAATCATCGCTGACCGTGCCGGCCAATATTGAGGAAGAAACGCCCGAAGGCGAGAAAGTGCGGGCCGAATTCGGGAAACGCACCGAGGAAGTTCTGGCAGAGGAATATTTTTGCATGGGGATCCAGCTCGGCGCACGCTACGACGCATCCCCCCTGGTCAGTATCGACGGGGAGGACACCCCACCGCCCGAGAGTGACCCGTATGTTTATACCGCGACCGCCTATCCCGGCGGCCGCGCGCCCCATTCGTGGCTGGCGGATGGCAGCGCCTTGTTCGATAATTTCGGGCCGGGATTCACGCTGTTACGCCTCGGCGGCAGCGATGCGGATTGTCAGGCTCTACTCGATGCGGCTGCGGAAAAGGGTGTGCCGTTTACGGTGTTTGAAGAAGTGGACCCGGCTGTTCGGGACCTCTATCAGGCCGACTTGGCGATTATCCGGCCGGATCAGTATGTGGCGTGGCGAGGGGATGTGCTGCCCGCCGAAACAGGCCCGCTGGTTGACCTTATCAGGGGCGCTTAGCGCCGGGGAGATTGCCCCGGGGGTGACGCTTTCCTTGAAATCCGGGCCTTTCGTTCCCATCTAACTTGATAGATAGCAGGGGTCTAGAGCCGTTTTTGCTCTATCACCGGTGCGACTTTCAATCTGGACATCGTGAGAAATTGGCTGCGACGGAATGCCCATCGCCGGCACAGGGCGACATTGTCGCTAATGGAGGATTTATGACGACCGACAAATCAACGAATGTGATCGCAGGTGACCGGGCGAGAGACCTGACGGCCGATGTGACGGCAAAGACGCGGCTGTGCCTTAAGTGCCGGTCCTCGTTTGAAAGCGCTGGTGCCGGCGAGCGCGTTTGCCGCAAGTGCAAGTCCTCTTCCGCCTGGCGCGGCGGCAAGTAGGGCCCGGTCCGGCTGATATCGCTGCGGCTTATCCCCGGCGACGCGTGAAGGCGAGCCCGGCCAGACCGAGTCCGAGAATGGCGAGGGCACCCGGCGAGGTGATTGTCCCGGTTGCGGTGCCGCCGGCGACATTGGCCGAGGTCCAGTCGACATAATGGTAAACGACGGCGGACGCGCTGCCGGCGTTGAAGCTAAGTCCGAGGCCGATCAGGGCTGCAAGGAGAATGTTCTTTTTCATCGGTTTACGCGCCACCTGTTGGGTGCTTGTGATGAAGTATGGCCAATTCGCACCGATTGCCGGATTTAGGAAAGAATCGTGCCCGTTTGGATAATCTATTGGATTCAGAGACTTACCCGGTCTTTGCGGGACCCTTTTTGGCGGATTTGTAAAGAATCCCGACATTTCCATACCACGCCCTGTGGAGTTGTGGCTGGTCGTGTATCATCCGGCAAATTTTGCGGGGAACGAACAGAATGATCACACAACATTGCGGCGCCTGCCGGATCGATACGGTCGAAGAATCCACCGGCCCGTTCCGCACCCCTGCCGGTATATTCGCCGATGCGACGGACGAGCTGATCGCACCGCACCTGTCCTGGATGGCGCCGGATTACATGGATGCCGACACGCAGATGCTGCTGTTTTCGTTCAAAAGCTTCGTGATCCGCACCGGCCGGCTGAATATCCTGGTTGATGCCTGTGTTGGTAATCACAAGGAGCGCCCGGGGCGGCCGCAATGGCATCAGCAGAACTGGCCGTGGATGGCGAACCTCAATGCGGTGGGCCTCACACCTGAGGACATCGATATCGTTATGTGCACCCATCTGCATATCGATCATGTGGGCTGGAACACGCAACTCGTCGACGGCCGCTGGGTGCCGACATTCCCGAATGCGCGCTATGTATTTTCGGCCGATGAATACCGGCACTGGGAAACCCTGATCGGTGGATCGGAAGTCGGTGACAATGTCTTCAATGACAGCGTGCTGCCGGTCGTCGAGGCCGGGCGGGCCGACCTGGTGAAGAACGATCATGAGATCGACCACGGAATCGTGCTGGAACCGACACCGGGCCACACGCCGGGACATGTCGCGCTGCACCTGGATAATGGCGGCGATACAGCGCTGTTCACCGGCGACCTGTTTCACCACCCACTGCAGATCGCCGAGCCGCAATTATCGAGCGTTGTGTGCACCGATGCCGATCTGTCGCGTCAGTCACGCTATGATTTCCTCAACCGCTATGGCGATAGTGATGCGATGATCTATCCCGCGCATTTTACCGGGACTGAAATCGGTAAGATCGTCTCGGCGGGCGAGGGCTGGCGTTTCGATTTTGTCGTTGAATAGGAAATTCTGAACCGCGTCGATCGGTCTGCCAGCGGTCAGCCCCGTTAATGGGTCCGCTATCGGGGCCCGAATTCAGCCCTGTCTGCGTTTTCTCTGCAAATTACCCGCCACGATCAGGACCATGACCAGTGCGGCGCCGGCGATGTTCATCATTGGGGCTTCATCGAACAGGGTGCCCGGTACAAGAAGCGCCAGTCCCGCGGCGATAAACAATGCACGGAGCGGCATGCCGAGAATGGCAAACAACTGACCGGCGAGGCCGACCGACACCGCCCAGATACCGGCAACGGCGGCAGCGGCGGCGATCAATATTTCCAGCGGCCCGGCATTCATCAGCAGCGCCGGTGACACCACGAACAGGAACGGAATAACATAGGCCGACCAGCCGAACCTGACGGCGGCGAAGCCGGTTTTCATCGGTTCGGTATTGGCGACCGTCGCCGCGGCGAAGGCGGCAATGGCGACCGGCGGGGTAATCATCGACAGCATGCCGAAATAAAGCGCGAACATGTGCGCGGCCATCGGTGGCACGCCGACCTCGATCAGCGAGGGGGCGACCAGCGTTGCCAGCAAAAGATAGACGCCGAGGGTCGGCATTCCCATACCGAGAACGATGGAGACCACCGCGGCCATAAGCAGCAGCAGGAACAGGTTTCCGGCTGCCATTTCGATCAGTGCCTGTGTCAGCGCAAATCCGAGCCCGGTGATATTGAGCACGCCTATAACGATGCCTGCCATCGCCCCGATCATGACAATCTGCGTGACCGCGATCCCGGTGGAGGAGAATGCGCGGAAGACGGCTTTTACCGCCATACGTTTGCCGTCATAGCCGAGGCCGATCCCGACGATGACAGCGGCGAGCGCGGCTGCAAGTGCCGAGGTATCGGGGCGGAGGTTCAGGTTGAAGAGCGAGACGATCAGCACGATGAAGGGGAGCAGGAACGGCCAGCCGGAGCGGAATACATGGCCGCGTTGGGGGATCAGTTCTTCCTCGACCCGGGTGATGCCGTGACGCGCGGCGTAGAGATCGGCCTGGATGAACAGTGTCGCGTAATACAGCAGGGCCGGGATGATGGCGGCGAGGACCACATCGCCATACGGCACCTGAAGGAATTCGGCCATGACGAAAGCGGCTGCGCCCATGATTGGCGGCATGAGCTGGCCACCGGTCGAGGCCACGGCCTCGATCGCGCCGGCGATATGCGGGGGATACCCGCCGCGCTTCATCATCGGGATCGTGATGACCCCGGTCGAGACAACGTTGGAGACCGCACTGCCCGAGATCGACCCGAACAGGCATGACGCGCTGATCGCGATCTTGGATGAGCCGCCACGATAGCGGCCCATCAGGGCAACGGAAATATCGGTGAAGAATTTCGAACCGCCAGAGGCTTCGAGCAGATGGCCGAAGAAAACGAACGTGATCACGATGGTCGTCGATACCACCATGGGGATACCGACGAGACCATTCGGATCGAGGGCGATATACAGGAACATTCGGTCGATATCGACATTGCGGCCCTCGAACTGCCCGGGCACGTAATGGCCGAAAAGTCCGAACAGGATGAAGAAGCCCATAAAGACGAACAGGACGTTACCGGCTGTCCGCCGGAGCCCTTCTGCGACAAGGGCGATGATCAGCACGGCGGAGACCACGACTTCGGGTGGGCGGGAATGCAGGTTGTCGAAGATGAAAGCGTATTGCCAGGTGACGTATCCGCAGACCGCTACGGATATCGCGATGCCGATCCAGTCATACCAGGGGATATGTGGCCGGTTGGTTTTGCGCACGGCAGGAAAGGCCGCAAAGGCGAGGACCAGTGCGACACCGAGCATGCCGATCAGACGCTGTTCGATGAAGCCGGCTTCCCCGACCAGCTGATACAGATCCAGCGCTTCGGCGATCGACCCGCAGGTCAGGATCGCACCGAGCACCGCGCCGATAATTTTTATATACGGCGCGGTGACGGCGGGAACATCATCGTCGACCGGCAGGGGAGAAGTTATTGCTTCCTGCGGGTCGGGACTGGTGGGTTTGGGGTCCATTACCGGCGTGCGCGCGGCAAAAGGTAACGCTCGTTACTACATGCCCTTTTCGGCGAAGAATTTTTTCGCACCGGGGTGATAGGCGATGCCGACATTGATGTTGAGGTCTTTCTGCTGCAGGCCGTTGAATGCTTTATGCGTTGTGACCAGCTTTTTCTTGTTTTCGTAGATGGCCTTCGCAACCTGATAGGCGGCTTCGTCCGTCGTCTTGGCGGATGCCATCAGCAGGAAGGGGGCGGCGAAAATATTCGTCGGGCCCATGACACCGGGATAGGCGGGGCCCGGCTGAATGGTCGCAATGTGAGAGCCGGGTGCGATTTTCTGCATCGCCTTTTCGGATTCAGGTGTCTTGGGCAATGACAGGACACGAATGCCGCCAACCTTGGCGTGAGCCTGAGCGGTTTTGCCGGATGTCAGCGAAAACGTTACCGCATCGATCTTGCCGGCCATGAAATCGTCGACCTGGCGCACGCCGTTCGGGACCGGGACGCCGATCGTGTCTTTATGGGTCAAGCCGGCGGTGGCGAGTTTGGCTGCACCGGTAAGATGGATGACGCGCTGTTTCGGATACTTGGAGCCGAGGCGCTTGCCTTTCAGGTCAGAGATCTTTTTGATCGGTGAATCGTTGCGGACGTAAAAGCCGAGATGCAGCGGGAACAGGGCCGCGACCACGCGGATATTCTCTTGTTTACCGCTTTTGCGGAACATGGCCCGACCCTGGGTCGCGAATGCGGCCGGGATGCTGAGCGATATTGAGAAATCCAGCTCGCCGGAATTGACCAGCGGCAGGGTGACGACCGGGCCACCCTGAGGGATAACGCGGACTTTCAGATCGGTGGTCTCGGTCGTAACCTTGGCGATGCCGGCGGCGGTTGAATAGGCGAGCGAGCCCTGAGGGTTGCTGCCGATGGCGAGTGTCTGCGCCTGGGCGCTGACGGTGGCGAGTGTTGCGGTAGCTGTGAGTGCGGCGACCGAGAGAGCTTTAAAAGCGTTCATTATAGAGCCTCCTGTTAAGAGCGGTTTTTTCTAACTGTGCCATATATTTGGCTGTTGTAAAGCAAGCCCGGGAATGAAGGGCGAAGCGTCAGACCTCTACCCGCATCAGATCGTAGGCCATGCGCAGCGGGCCGTCATAGGCGATCCTGATATCCTTGACGACATCATGCATCATATCCGGGCCCATCAGGTCTGTCGGCAGGTGGTGTTCGGCGGCTTTCAGGATGACCGGGTTGGTGGATTCGAAATGGCCGAAATGCGTCGCGACAAGTGATTTGACCCCGGCATCGCGGGCAATCTTGCCAAGTTCGGACGGGGGCGTATGCGCAAAGGTGCCGACGCCGGATCTTTTGCGGAATTCGACAAAGGCCTCCGGAAAGGTGCATTCGTGGAACAACACATCCGCGTCGCGTGCAAGTTCGACCATGGCGGCGCAGGGTGATGTATCGCCGGAGAAGGCGAGCACCTTGCCCTCGGCCTCGAACCGGATGCCGAAGCATTCGCTGATCTCGCGCGGAATATGCTCGACATAGTCGCACCAGATTTTGACGTCTTCGTCCTCATAAACGAGTCCGGGAGACACCTCGCGGATATCGGGGCGGACGGCTTCGAGATTCCCCTGGCGCAGCGGATAGGCGCTGCGGGCGCGGAAATCGGAATCGAACGCGCCGCCTTCGAACAGGCTGTCGCAGAAATGCTTGGTGCCTTTCGGGCCGAGCACGATGGGCGGGTTATCGCGGTCCCACATCCAGCCGGTGATGGCGAAGAGCGGAAAGTCGCAGATATGGTCATGATGCAGATGGGTCAGGAAGACGGCCTTCACATCGACGGGGCTTGCATTGGCCGCGACCATGTTGCGCACGGTGCCCGCGCCGCAGTCAAACATGTAGCGCACGCCGTTATCGAGGGTGACGAGAATGCCGGATTGTGCCCGGTCCGGGTCGGCGAAGGCGGCGCCGGTGCCCAGCATGGTGACGTACATGATCGTTCTCCCCTTTGGATTACCTGCTTTTCAGGTACGCTATCATTAATACAGGTAATTACCAAGGTTTTTACTATGGTAAAAATAAAGGTATTCACCGGGAGATGGTCCTTTACCCCGTTTACTGCTACGCTCAGTCTGCCGCGACGATCGCGGGTGTGCCCATAAGGTTCCTATGGCAAAGAAGAAAACACCGAAGTTTAGCGTGGAGGATTCCCACGCCTATTACATCTATTCGATTCAGGCGGCGTCCTATGCGACGCTCGCCGACGCCGTCCGCCAGCACGGACTTACCACGCCGGCGTGGCGGG
>Ga0209631_10007803_pt1 | contig 10587 bp, 14 predicted proteins | sample COG_08_FD_184752 | JGI IMG/M metagenome (GOLD analysis project Ga0209631, IMG submission 184752) | Pelagic Microbial community sample from North Sea - COGITO 998_met_08 (SPAdes) (version 2) | ecosystem: Environmental > Aquatic > Marine > Neritic zone/Coastal water | place: Helgoland, sampling...
ATATTAAAAAATATTTTATATAATTTTTTTTAAATACCTTTTAAAAGTATATCTGAGATAATATATACTATAAATAATTAAAGGTGATGTGTATAGTAATGTCCATATATTTGGATGCCAATGTTCTCCACAGAAACCTAAGAAATGTTTTAAAAATTCTATCATAGAGTAAATATAAAAAAAGTGCCATCAAAATATCCCACTACAAAAAATTTATCAGGCACTATTCCAAACTATAAAAAAATACGATAATTATTTAGAAAGGCATATCGTTGCTTTGTTTTTCTTCTACCGTTTTAGCAGGAGTAAAATCATTCCATGCTACATATAAATCTTGCCCTGCCTTTAAAGGCTTTTGAAGTTTACCCATAGTAAGATTTAAAAATTTTCTATCACCTACTTTCTGAATACAATTTGGATTCTCTGCAAGTTTATTTAAATCAATTTGTAGATTATAAAAGTCTCCATATTTTCCAGTCTTTGTCCATCCACTACCTAAATACAATTTGTTGTTTTTCATTATTTTAAAAGTTTATTATTATTATTATTATACTTCTTACCAGTTGCACAATAGTAAGCAATCTCACTTGCTACATCTATTACGTCATCAACGGTAACATCATTATGTCCTTGCTCTGATTTGATTTTAAAATAATCAATTGAAGCCTTGATTGAACTCTGTCTAATTATACTTTTTTGTACGTCTTCCATCATAAATCAATTCTTAAATTTCTTATAAATCCTACCTTTGCAAGTTTCTTTAATTCTGATATTTTAAAGCTATCAGGATTGTTGAATTTATTATACATTGTCATTAATGTAACATCAACCTTGTTAGCTAATTTTTGCTTGTCTAGTTTCATCTCCTTGAGACGACCCTCTAATATTTCTTTAGTTAACATAAAACAAATTTATAAAATTATTTTTAATTATTATAATTTTTTTTTAAATTTATTTTTATAATTAGTAATTCACTTATTACAATGTAATTACTATTATTTTTTATTAATAAAAAATAATTAATTACTATGTAACTAATTACAATGTATATAATAAAATAATAAAAAAATGCAATTAACAAAAGAGAAAATAGAAAAATTTATTAACGAATTTGAAAAAGACGCTACAACTGTTAAATGGATAGAATCAGTTAACAATAGAGGCAAGTATCAAAGAGACCTAGACAAAAGTTTTTACAAATATGTACAATCAACTATAAATAAATTATGTAAGTTGATAGTGTTAATTAGCACTACTCAAAATAGTGGTGATTTAATAATTAATAATATTCAGAAAGAACAAGAAAAATATATTACAATAATTGAAGATTTAGAAACAACTATAAAAAAAATAAATAATGCCGATAAAAGTTAAAGATTTTGATGACATACTAAAAAAGGATTATAATAAAAATGCTTGTAAAGAAGTATTTGTTAAAGACATAAAAGATAAATTATTTTCTTATTTTGAAGATGGCTACCCTATGGGAGAGACATCACACATAAAAGGATTGGACGAAAACTTCAGGTGGCGTAAAGGATTTCTTTATTGCTTTAGTGGATACCCTCAAAGTGGTAAGTCAGAGATATTAAATTATTTGAGCATTTTAAGGGCATATCATTACGGTGATAAGGTTATGATGTACTCACCTGAAACAAACACCGCAGAGTTAGTTCTAAACCTTTGTCAAGCATATCTAGGAAAGAATGTGAACCCTAACTATGCAGATAAATGTACAGAAGATGAAATGAATGATGCAATAGATTTTATTGATAATCATTTTGCGTTTCTAGAAAATAACGATGAGATGCCTACAATAAATTCATTAGTAGATAAATTTGAAGAATACACAGAGAAAGGTTATAATAATTTTATTGTTGACCCACTAAACTGGGTAGTAGAATCTAATTCAGGAGAATCAAATATGTATCAGTATTTAAAATTAACACTTACTATATTAAAACAATTTGCAAAAAAGACAGATAGTATTATGACTTATGTAGAACACCCTAAAACGCCTTCACCAATTAGAGGTGTTATACCAAAGGCAACGGCATTTAGTTTAGCAGGAGGAACTATGCACTTTAATAAGGTGGATTGTATGGTTGTAATGCACAGAATTAACGATGATGAGGTAGAAGATAGAGTCAAGGGTAGAGATTTAGTTGAAGGTTTACTTTTAAATCAAGAAAAACATATTAAATTTGTTGAGTTTGAAACAGTTAAAATGAAGTCTCAAAGATTAAATGGTACTTTAGGAAGTTGTTTTATACAATATGATTTAAAAACAGGTAGATATAAATAATTAATTATGACAAAAGAACAAGCATTACAACTTATCGTTCAAGTTTGTGAGAAAGGAAACAAAAGTGGACTTTTTACATTATCTGAATCTTCATTAGTTTTACAGGCTTTAGAACAATTTGGTGTTATGCCACCAAAAGCTGAAGAATTAGAACAAGATGAAGTACAAGATACAGAAGCGAAAGAAGTTAAAGACTAAATACATATATTTAGATAATAACAATGAAATAGTTGGCACTACAGACAATGTGTGCCAAACAATGATAAACCTTTTTAATGCGTTTAGAGATAATCGTAATAGAAAGGTTTTTTTTGATATAGACAAATCAAGAAAAGTCTATATAAATAGAGAACAAACATTACAATATCAAGAGATAAATGATAATAAAGTATATAAATATCAAGGAAAAGTTATAACAAGAAAAGATTTTATAATACTTTTGGGATGTGAGGAAGAATAAAAAATTATTAATAAAAGAAATTGAAGATTTTATACACATATATAAATTAAGAGCAAAAAGAGATTATTATTTTGATGATTATGATGTAAGGTGTTATAAAATGATTTATGCAATTAGTGTTATTTTTCCAGTAAATAAAAAATATCATAGAAATATACCAGTAGTAGAAAAATGTTTGAGAGATTTATGGTATCTATATTTTTATTTTAAATATAGAATTGATGGTTATGATGTAAAGTATGTTAATGTTGTAAAAAAATATTCTTAATGAGAAAGACAGTAAAAATAAATGAGATTATATCTAATAAAGAAAACCCTAGATTTATCTCAGATAAAAAATTTAATAAATTAGTGCAATCAATAAAAGATTTTCCTCAAATGTTAGAGAAAAGACCATTAGTAGTGGATGAAAATATGGTTGTACTTGGTGGTAACATGAGGCTTAAAGCATTACAAAAAGCAGGTATAAAAGAAATACCTATTGACATTGCAGAGGGTTGGACAGATGAACAAAAAAAAGAATTTATAATAAAAGACAATGTAGGCTTTGGTGAATGGGATTTTGATATTCTTGCAAACGAATGGGATACTGAAAAACTAAATGAATGGGGTTTAGATTTTGATTTTAAGATAGAACATGAAGCAGAAGAAGATGATTATAATGAACCTGATGATTTAAAAGTTGATGTTGTTCTAGGTGATTTAATAGAAATAGGAGAGCATAGATTATTATGTGGTGATAGTACGGATGCAGACCAAGTAGCAAAGCTAATAAATGGCGAAAAATGTAATTTAATTACAGACCCCCCTTACGGAATTGATGCAAACAATCAAACATTAGGTACAGGAAAAAAAGAATTTTACAGAGGTAATGATTGGGATAAAAAAATACCTGATTTTTATTTTATTTTACAATTAGTTGATAAAGCTATAATTTGGGGCGGTAATTATTTTGCTGATAAATTAGATATTAATAATCATTGGTTGTGTTGGCATAAAAAAAATGATGGATTAAGTTTTAGTGAATTTGAACTTGCTTGGAGTAATATAGGAAAAAACACAAGAATATTATCACATCATTGGGGTAATGAAAAAAAAATACACCCAACAATGAAACCAATTAAAGTTATAGAATGGTGTATTAATTTAATAAATGAAAATAAACCTATTTTAGATGTTTTTATTGGTAGTGGTTCAACAATGGTTGCCGCACATCAACTTTATCGTAAATGTTATGGAATGGAACTTGACCCAAAATATTGTCAGGTAATAATAGATAGAATGATTAACTTAGATTCTAGTATTAAAGTTAAAATAAATGGTAAAAAATATAAAAGTGCTTGATTCTTTAACTTAATGTTTAACTTTTATCAAGAAACATTTAAGTATTTTTGATGTAAAATAGAAGATAGCACTTTTTTTAATTATGAAAAGCAACAAAATACAACATACTAAAAAGGCATTGTTAAAAGGACTTGAAAAATCTTTAGGAGTAGTTACTACTGCTTGCAAACAAGTAGGTATAGATAGAACGACATTCTATAGGTATTACAAAGAAGATAAAGAGTTTGCTAGTCAAGTAGATGATTTAAGTAATGTGGCAAAAGACTTTGCAGAGAGTCAACTATTTAAACAAATACAAGGTGGTAACCCTACCTCTACAATATTTTATCTAAAAACAAAAGCAAAGGATAGAGGCTACATAGAAAGAAGGGAATACGACGTTAATGGCTCAGTAGAAAGCAAATTGATTACATGGAAACCAGCAGGAAAAAAGAAACAATAGAATGTAATGTTCAGTTTTATCAAACTATAAATACAGATAAAAGAATAGTCATACATCAGGGTTCATCAAGAAGCGGAAAAACCTACGCTTTATGTCAGTACGTCATTTACTTATTAACAACAAGAAAAGATAAACTTGTAATAACTATAGCAAGAAAAACCTTACCTGCTCTTAAAGGCTCTGTCTATAGAGACTTTATAGAGATAGCACAAAAGGTAGGTATATATAATTTTGCAGAAATCAATAAAGCAGAATTAACATTTAAATACAAAGAGCATTTGGTAGAATTTATATCTCTTGATAATGAGATGAAAGTAAGAGGTAGAAAACGAGATATCTGTTGGCTCAATGAAGCAAATGAATTTTATTTATCAGACTTTGAGCAGTTAGCACTTAGAACAAGTGAGAGAATATTATGTGACTTTAATCCGTCAGACGTTATTCATTGGCTTTATGATATTAGTAACCGTTCAGATGCTGAGTTATTTATTACAACCTTTGAGGATAATGCGTTCTTAGATGAAGAAATAAAAAAAGAAATACTAAGAATGAAAGAAACAGATACCGATAGATGGCGAGTATTTGGTTTAGGATTAAGGGCCAACTTCAAAACTGGTGCAATATTTGATAACTGGCAATGGATAGATTATAAAGATTTTTTAAATAAAGAACATTGTGAAGTTGCATATTCAATGGATTTTGGATTTTCAAATGACCCTACCACTATAATAGAAATAAGAAGAAAGAATGACAGACTATATGTAAATGAATTATTATATAAAAAAGGATTAACTAATCAAGACATTTATCAAGAGATTAAAAATCTAAAATTAGAAGAAGAAATATTTGTTTGCGATAGTGCAGAGCCAAAGAGTATTGAAGAATTAAAAAGATTAGGGTTATATGCTAAACCGTCACAAAAAGGAAAAGATAGTATTTTAAATGGCATACAAACAATAAAAGAGTATACAGTTTTTGCTTCTAAGGAAAGCAAAAATCTATTTACAGAATATCAATATTACGTTTGGGAATCAAATAAAGATGGACAAAGAATTAATAAGATAAAACAAAATGGACAAGACCATTTAATGGATGCGTTCCGTTATGGTGTGACAACTGGCTTAGCTAGGTCAAGAGATTTTATCATAGTTTAAATAAATTTAGTATTTTTGAAAATAAATTCTATTTATGGCAAGTTTTCTCCAAAGATTAAGAAACGGATTAAAAGCATTTAATTCTCAACAGACGAATGAATCGTACAACAGATTCATTTATAACTTTATGGGTGACAATACAATTTCTAATAATCAATATAATGAAGATTATATAGAAAAAGGTTATGCTTACAATCCCACAATATATTCATTAATTCAATTAATATCTAAATCAGCAGTAACAGTACCTTATAATATTTATAGAAAAGTTGATGACGGTGCATTAAAAGAATACAAAGCGTTAACATCAAATAGCTTAAATGAAGAATCTGTATTAAAAGCAAAGTTATTAAGAAAGCATACACTAGAACAAGTAGAACATACCGCACTTGGTAAGTTATTAGAAAGACCAAACCCTGCACAATCTTGGGCAGTATTTCTAGAGGAACTTATTGGCTTTGGTAAGCTTACTGGCAATAGATATGTATATGGAATCTCTCCTGAAAATGGTGAGAACAGAGACATATATTATCAGTTATATAATCTACCTGCACACTTAATAGAAATAAAATCAGACGGAATATTTAAACCAGTATCAAAATATACTATGATGTATAATGATAATAAATATGATTTAACTGCTGAAGAAGTATTACATATTTCAGATTTTAATCCTGATTATTCTAGTAATGGCTCTCACTTATATGGTCAGTCTCCAATACAAGCAGGCATGAGAGTATTAACAACAAGCAATGAAGCGGTAGAAACTAATTTAAAATTCTTACATAATCAATCTGCTAGAGGTATGTTAACTCCTGATGATGACCAATTAACACCGACTCAAGCACAACAAATGAAAGACGCTTTCAGAAGAAATTATCAAGGAACTAAATCAGCTAATGATGTAATGATTACAGGAAAGAAATTTAGTTGGGTAAACTTTGGTCTTTCAACTTCTGATTTACAATTATTAGAATCTTATAATGCTACTGTTAAAGATTTATGTAACATATATGGGATACCAGTTCAGTTATTAAACAACACAGAATCAACAACTTATGATAATTATAGAACTGCTAGAAAGGTTTTATTTACAAACGCAGTAATTCCTGAATTAAATAAAATAAGAGATGAGTTTAATAGGTGGTTAGTACCTATGTTTGGTGAAGATTTATATTTTGATTTTGATTATAGTGCCGTTCCTGAGTTAATGCCTGAACAAGAAAAGTTAGTAGATACTTTATCAAAGTCATATTGGTTAAGTGCAAATGAAAAAAGACAAGCACAAGGGTATGGTGTAGATGAAGAAAATCCAGTAATGGAAGATTATTTAGTACCGTCAAACCTTATTCCTATTTCTGATTTAGATATGGGAGTCTCTGATAACGTAGAGTTTCCAGTAATAGAAGAAGAAGATGTGATTGAAGAAGAAGTTATTGAAGAAGTAATTGAAGAAGAAGAAGTAAAATCTAAAAATATAAAAGCAATTAGTGATGAGGTATATGCTACTGAAGAAGAAGCGTTAGACAGAGCAAAAGAAATTGGTTGTGATATTGCACATTCACATGATACAGATGAAGGTACTATTTATATGCCTTGTGCTAATATGACAGAACTAGATGAAGCTTTAAAAATTAATAAACAAAATTATTATGATGATTACCCTAAATCAGCTAGAAAAAATGCTGAAAGAAGTAAATCTATAAATGAGGAATTCAATAATCCTTGTGCCACTTTAGTGGGCAAAGGTCGTGCTACAGATTTAATTGCAGGTAAAAGAATGTCATTATCAATAGTTAAAAAAACATTTGCATATCTATCACGTGCGCACGAGTATGTTACTGGTGACTATATAGATGAAAAAGGTAAACCAATTTGTGGTGATATATCTTTTGCTCTTTGGGGTGGTAATATTAAAACGTCTAAAGTAGAAGACGATGCAATGTGGAAATGGTGTAAACGTATAATTGATAAAAGTGAAGAATAATGCCATTACCAAAACCGAGAGCAGAAGAATCTAACAATCAATTTATTAGTAGGTGTATGATAGATGATGTAATGACATCAGAATACCCACAAAGAACTCAGAGGTATGCTATCTGCAATAACTTATTATCTCAAAAAACATTAGAAACTAAACAAGCACAAAGAAACATATCTAAGGAATTTGTTAAACAAATTAAAATAGCACAAAAGAAAAACTATCCTATTGTGTATCAGTATTACATTAAAAATTATACTCGTGCTATGGAGTATTATAAGATAGAAGATACTGCTACGAATCAAAACTTTAATACTTTATTTAAAGAAGATGAAATGGTAGAGATGTATAAGCAGATGTACAGACAAACTGGATTACGTTTTTTTATGTGGTACAGAAAACACTTTAAATTATTTGTAGAAAAACTTAGTGAATTTGAGATACAAAGATTGTTAGATAAAATAGAAAGAGGTCAAAAACTTACACGAAGAGAAATGCAAAACCTAGAATCTACTGTGTTAAATGGTATGGATAGATATGCCACACAACGCTCAAATTATTTAGCTACTGCAAAAGAAGTTACTTCTATTAGTGGTGTCGCTAGAGATACATTAAAAAAAGTCATAAAAGAATTAACTGCAAATGAAGAATTTATGTCTATGGGTTTAGAGCCTAGAGTTAAAGAGATAATGAAAAGATTAAAATTCAAATCACGTTGGATGGCTAGACGAGTAGTACAAACTGAAACTACTGCCTCTGCAAATAATGGCATTTCATTATCAGCAGAAGATATATTTGGTAAAGATAATTTAAGTAAACAATGGATAGCAGGCGGTGCTAATATACGAGATACTCATGCTACGGCTAGTGCTAAATATCAGAAAACTCCTATAGCTAGTGATAAACCTTATATGGTAGGTTCTTCGTTATTAATGTTTCCTTCCGATACTTCATTAGGTGCTTTAGCTAAAGAAGTAGTGAACTGTAAATGTGTTTCAATACCTTTCGTTAAAAGAGATTAAAAACATTTATTTAAAAATTTAACTAATTTTGAAAATAAAATTTAAATTATGAGCAAAGTAATATATAAACAAGGACAGATAAGTGATATTGATGAGAATTTAGGAATCGTTAAAGGCTACGGTTCAGTATTTGGTAACAAAGATTCAGATAACGACATTATAGAAAAGGGTGCATATAAAAGAACTATTAAAAATAATGGTTCTCGTGTGAAGTATTTATATCAGCACGACATCACTAAGCCTATAGGTAAGATGAAAGAATTATATGAAGATGAAAAAGGATTGGTATTTGTTGCAGAAGTTCCTAAAACCACTTTCGGAAATGAGGTTTTAGAACTTATGAAATACGGAGTTATAGATGAAAATTCAGTTGGTATTATGCCAGTAAAAAAAGACTATGACGAGAATGGTGTTAGAATGATTAAGGAAGTAAAGCTATATGAGATTTCAGCAGTTACTATTGCGGCGAATGATGAAGCAAAAATATTAGAGGTTAAAGGAGAATCTAATAAAATAGATTACCTCAAAAAGAGATTTGATAATTTAATTAAAGTGATTAGAAAAGGTAGTGTTTCTGATGACTTAGGTTATCTTATTGAATATGAATTAGAAGTTTTAAAATCTTTGATTGCTCGTGATAACACACACCAATCAGATGAGGAACTAACTCGTGATAATACACACTTAGAGACTAAGAAGGATGCTATAACTTCAGATTCAATAATTACTTATATGTTTAACAATTTAAATTCAAAATAATGGATGAGAATATAAAAAAACAGTTAGACGACGTTTGTAATGTTATTGATGAGAAGCTAGAGAAATCTGCTAAAGCCATCAAGGATAACGTTAACAACGAAGTTGATACTGTTATAAAAGGCGAGGTTAATAACCTAGTCAATAAACACTCTGAAATAGTTGAGAGATTAGACAGAATGGAAGTTGAAAATAAGAAAAACAACTTTGATAATGTTTATAGAACTAAATCAGAAGTGATTGGTGATACACTTAATAAAAGTGAATCATTCAAAGCTATGAAAGAAGGGACTAGAGCAAACGCTTCAATGGAATTGAAAGCTGATGTTTTAATTTCTTCAGATTTTTCAGGTGCAAACTCTTCAAGAGATGCAACTGGAGTTACTAGAGTAGATGGTATCAAAAGAGACCCTGCTAATGTAACGAATATGATGGGAATTATTCCTGTAGGTTCAACTGATTCAAACGTAATAAGATTTGTAAAAGAATCTTCTTATACTGATAATGGTGGAGCAACTGCTGAAGGTAGTGCGCCATCTGATTCTAGTTTTGACCTTACTGCTGAAGATGCAGTAGTACAGAAAATGGCAGCAGTCATGACTATCTCTCAAGAGATGCTTGATGATACTCCTGCACTTTCTAGCTACTTGTCTCAGAGAATTCCTAACAAGTTAAATGCAACTATTGACGACCAACTTATTGGTGGTTCAGGTTCTACTCCTAATTTATTAGGATTATTAAATGGTGGAACTGACTGGGCTGCTGGAGGTTTTGCAAATGCTATTGAGTCAGCACAAGAACTTGACGTTCTATATGTTGCTATGAATCAATTAGCGTTAGCGAATTTCTCTGCTAATGGTATTGTGTTAAACCCAACTGATTTCCATAAGATAGCGTTATTAAAAGATACTACTAATGAATACCTTAGAGGTAATTCACTTGTATCTGCTGACGGTTTCTTCAGAATAAATGGTGTTCCAGTTTACATGAACAACAAGATTTCTGCTGGAAGTTTCATTGTTGGAGATTTCTCACAAGGTTCTCAAGTATGGCAAAGAGAGGGTGTTAGAGTAGACTTCGGTTACGAGGACTCAGATAACTTCTCTAAGTATTTAGTTTCAGT
>Ga0209631_10007804_pt1 | contig 10584 bp, 9 predicted proteins | sample COG_08_FD_184752 | JGI IMG/M metagenome (GOLD analysis project Ga0209631, IMG submission 184752) | Pelagic Microbial community sample from North Sea - COGITO 998_met_08 (SPAdes) (version 2) | ecosystem: Environmental > Aquatic > Marine > Neritic zone/Coastal water | place: Helgoland, sampling...
CTGTTTTTCCAAAAAATTCGCTGAAGATCGCTTTAAATGGTTTGCCCATCACATTGGCTAAAACGTTTAATCTACCACGGTGAGGCATACCTATTTTAATTTCTTTTGCTCCTAGATTTCCTCCTTTTTTAATTATTTGTTCTAGTGCAGGAATTAATGACTCTCCACCATCTAAACCGAATCTTTTTGTTCCAACAAACTTGATATGAAGATATTTTTCAAATCCTTCTGCCTGAATAATTTTATTTAAAATAGCTTTCTTTCCATTAACCGTAAAAGAAATTTTTTTTTCTGCACCTTCTATTCTATCTCTAATCCATGTTTTTTCTTCTGGATCACCCATATGCATAAATTCATATCCAATATTTGAAGAGTAAGTTTTTTTTAGAATATCTAAAATTTGACGTAAATTTGCATATTGTAAACCTAAAACACCATCTAAAAATATTTTTCTATTATAATCTTGTTTTTCAAAGCCATAAGTCTCTGGTTTTAATTCTGGATGTTCATTTTTTTTATGAATTGAAAGAGGGTCTAAATTAGCTATCAAGTGGCCTCTAATTCTGTAAGCCCTTATCAACATGATTGCTCTTACAGAGTCTTTTGATGCTTGTTTAATGATATCTGAATTTATTACAGTTTTTTCTGTCTTTAATTTCTTTAAGTCATTTGGAATTTTAATTTTTTTTTGTTTTTTTTCTGGGGACCAGCTTGGCCCTTTGATGTCATTATAAATTAGTTTTTCATTATCGCTTAATCCATCAAAAAACTTTCTCCAACTTTCAGGTAGTGAGTTTGGATCAGAAATATAGTCTGCATAAAATTCATTAATAAATTCTGAATTTGAGCCTGCTAAAAAAGAGGTTTTTTTATATGTTGTATTTTTATTAGATGAAGACATAAAAATTTATTTTAACATAAATTATTTAAAATCAACCATTTAGTTTTTTATAGAGAGTTTTACCTATATCAGCAGGTGATTTAGATATAGTTATTCCAGCAGATTTCATTATTTCAATTTTATCTTCTGCCCCTCCTTTTCCACCCGAAATAATAGCTCCGGCATGACCCATTCTTCTTCCTGGTGGCGCTGTTAAGCCTGCTATAAAACCAACCATTGGTTTTTTTATCTTTTCTTTTTTTAAAAATTCTGCAGCCTCTTCTTCAGCTGATCCACCAATCTCACCAATCATTACTATTGATTTTGTTTCATCATCTTTCAAAAATAATTCTAAACAGTCTATAAAATTTGTTCCATTTATGGGATCTCCGCCTATTCCAATACATGTTGACTGACCCATCCCATTGGCTGTTGTTTGAGCAACCGCCTCATACGTTAATGTTCCAGATCTTGAAACTATTCCAACAGTTCCTTTTTTATGAATGTTACCAGGCATAATTCCAATCTTACATTCATCAGGAGTAATGATGCCAGGGCAGTTAGGTCCTATTAAACGTGAACTACTTTTATTTAATATTTTTTTTACTTTAAGCATATCTAAAATTGGTATTCCTTCGGTAATACAAACAATCAATTCAATTTTAGCTTCAATTGCTTCAATAATTGCTGAACCTGCAAACTTGGGAGGAACGTATATCATTGTTGCGCTTGCCGAGGTTTTGTCTTTTGCTTCTTTAACTGTATCAAAAACAGGAAGATTCAAATGTTTTTGTCCACCTTTTTTAGGTGTAACACCTCCAACTAATTGTGTGCCATATTTAAGTGCTTGTTCAGAATGGAATGTGCCGTGTGTTCCAGTAAAACCTTGGCAAATTACTTTTGTTCTTTTATTTATTAAAACTGACATTTACTTTATCTCTTCTACAATTTTTTTAGCGGCATCATTCAAATCTGCTGCAGATAATATTTTTAAGTTTGATTTGTCTAATATTTCTTTTCCCTCTTTGAAATTGGTTCCAGCCAATCTAACAACTAGTGGAACTGATAAGTTAATTTCTTTTGCTGCATCTAATACACCTTGAGCAAGAACATCACATCGCATTATTCCTCCAAATATATTTATCAATATTCCTTTTACATTTTTATCTGATAAAATTAATTTAAATGCTGCAGAAACTTTTTCTTTTGTTGCTCCTCCCCCAACATCTAAAAAATTAGCAGGCTCTTTTCCATATAGCTTGATAATATCCATGGTAGCCATTGCAAGCCCTGCTCCGTTAACCATACACCCTATTGATCCACTAAGTTTTATATAAGCAAGATCATATTTACTTGCTTCAATTTCAGCTGGATCTTCTTCATTCAAGTCTCTCAACTTAAGTATCTCCGGTCTTCTAAAAATTGCGTTATCATCAAAATTCATTTTTGCATCTAAACAGATTAACTTATTTTCTTTAGTTATAATAAGAGGGTTAATTTCAATTAGGCTAGCATCTTTTTTCAATATTATGTTGTAAAGTGATTGGATCAATTTAGATGCAATTTTTTTTTGATCATTGTCTAACTTAAAAATTGATATTATATTCTTAATTTCCTTTTCACTCGGCCCTTCATCATTTAATTCTATTTTGTTAGTGATAATTTTTTCTGGAGTTTCAATGGCTACCTTTTCTATATCCATGCCACCCTCTGTGCTACTGATAAAGGCTATTTTTGATGTTTCTCTATCAATCAAACAAGATAGGTAAAACTCTTTAGATATATCTGAGGCTTCTTCAATGTAAAGTCTTTTAACTTTTTTACCTTCTGGTCCAGTTTGATGCGTGATAAGTGTTTTTCCCATCATTTTTTTTGCTTCGGACTCTAAATTGTTAATATCCTTTATGAGTTTTACACCGCCTGCTTTACCTCTTCCACCTGCATGGATTTGAGCCTTTAAAACAAATTCATTACATTTAAGTTTTGAAATTTTTTTTTTTATTTCATCTGGTGATAAAATGACTACGCCATTAGAAACTGGGGCTCCAAACTCTTTTAAAATTTCTTTGGCCTGATGCTCGTGTATATTCATTGAATTTATTATATATATTTATTTAAATTTTAATGCATTATATAATTGAATAATGAAACAAAATAAAATTGTTAATTTTCAATATTACGAAAAATTTTTTATTATTGCTCTATTCTCTGTCTATTTTTTTGTAGCTAGCCAAATTTTCGTTGATTATGGCTTTTATATAGATGAAAAATTTCATAGAGCTAATGGTTTTTATTGGCTCAATTATTTGTCAAATTTTTTTGGATTTACTGATTTAAGCCAAATTTCTGAAATAAAGTTAAAAGAAATAGAGGGGTTCACCCTTCCAAATATTGGTAACTGGAACTTATACGGGGTTATTTTTGATGTGCCAGCTGCTTATTTTGAAATAATTTTAAAGATTAACAATCCAATAGATTACTATCAGATGAGGCACTTTCTAGTGTTTATTTTTTTTTTTATAAGTTCAATATTTTTTTATCAAATTTTAAAAAATAGATTTAATAATATATTAGTCAGTGTTGTTGGTTTAACTTTATTCATTTTAACTCCAAGATTATTCGGTGACAGCTTTTGGAATAATAAAGATATAATTTTTTTAAGTTTTTATACAATTTCTCTTTTTTTTTACTTTAAATTTATTGATAACCCTTCTACTAAAATTATTATTTTACTAGCCTTATTTTCGGCAATAGGAACTACAATAAGATTTGCAGGGATATTTTTGCCAATAACATTAATTTTCTTTTTTATAATTGATAAAATTTCTAAGCGAAATGAAATTAATTTTAAGACTATAATATTTTATTTTTTTTATTTTTTTATATTTTTATATTTTTTTTGGCCTAACGTTTGGGCTGATCCTCAAGGTGCTTTATTTTCATCTTTAAATTTACAAATGTCCTGGAAAGGAAATATAAATTTTTTAGGTAAATATTATTTTAGTGGTAATTTACCATATTATTATTTATTTTTTTGGATCGTTATTTCGACACCACTAATACATTTATTTTTTTTTACATTTGGATTTTATAGTTATGCCAAAAGACTGTTATTAAGATTTTTAACAATTGAGCAAAATAGCATTCATAATGATTTGTGGAGATCTCGTAATGAAAGTAAGGATTTTTTAGTTTTCATTAATTTAATTTTTTTTATGTCTGTTTTGTCTTTTTTAAATATAAATTTATATAATAGTTGGAGGTTAGGCTATTTTTTATATATTTTTATAATATATTTTGCTTCGTTTGGAATTTATTTATTAATTATAAAATTTAAAAAAAATATATTACAACTATCTTTAATATTTTTGACCTTGATATTTTTCTTAACTTATAGAATTATTTTATACCATCCTTACCAATCTCTTTATTTTAATGCTTTAGTTCCCACATATATTAAAAATAATGTTGATGTAGATTATACTGGTTTATCTAGTTTTCATTTTTTAAAAGAATTAATAAAAAACGAAAAATCTAATAAACCTATAAAAATAGCTGCGAATTCTTGGTATCCTTTATGGAGAATGGTAGATTTATTAAGTGAGAAAGAAAAAAGTAAAATAATTATTCTAGCTAATGATCAAAAAACACAAGCTACATATTTATATTCTAACAGAATTTATGACATTGATAAAAGATACTACAAAAAGTATGATATCCCCTCTAACTTCAAGAAAATTAAAGAATTTAAAATTGATAATACAATAATTTTTGATGTATACAAAAGACTAGATTAATGAAAATATTTTTTTATAAAACTTTACTAGTAGCATTTATTTTTTTTATTGTGTTTAAAATAACAATTGGATCTTTGATAAACGAAATAGAAAATGAAGTTTATAAGATGAAATCTAAAGAAAATATTGAAATGTTCAAACAAAATTTAAGAGAGCAGATGATGACTGCTATTCAAAAAGATGAATTTATAAAAAAAGAAGATGCTGAATTGATTAATTTATTCATAAAAAAAATTCAAAAAGATCTGAATGTTCATAATAAATAATTCAAAGTGAAGAAGTATATTTTTTTATTACCACTTTATAATGATTGGGAGTCTCTAATTATCTTATTAGATAAGATAAATAAGGAAATTAAGGATAAAAATAAAACTGCAGATATTTTAGTTGTAAATGATTGCTCTTCTATAAAATCTCCTATTTTTTTGAAATATAGCAACATAAACAAGATTAATATTCTAAATCTCAAGAAAAATTTAGGAAGTCAAAAAGCCATTTCCATTGGATTAAAATACCTGAAAGAAAAAAAGAGAGAAATGATAATAACCATTTTAGATTCTGATGGAGAGGATGATGTATCAAAAATAACAACTATGATTTCTGAAGCAGAAAAATATAATCAAAAAGTAATAGTTTCAACACGTACCAAAAGAAGAGAAAATTTTTTTTTTAAAATATTGTACTTTTTTCACAAACTAATAACATTTATCTTTACATTTAAATGGATTTCTTTTGGCAATTTTTCTTCATTTCACTCTACTCAGTTAAATAACATTTTATCTAATAGCAGTTCTTGGTTAGCATTTTCAAGTTCGGTGGCAAAAAACTGTAAAATAGGAAAAATCGATGCTGAAAGAAAAAAAAGACTCATTGGCGTTTCAAAACTTTCGTATTTAAATCTTGTATTCCATTCACTTAGAGTAAGTGCGGTTTTTGCTTTTAGAAGTATTTTACTTTCTTCTTTATATATATTTATTTTATTAAATTTATTTTCAGCTGGATATCAATTATCTTTATATTTTATAATATTTATAACTCTTTTTAATATTTTACTTTTTGTAACGTTATTTTTTAATAATTCTAAAAATTTCTTTAACTCACTTAACTATATTGAAAAAAAGTAAATCATTATTTGTATTATGAAAAATATAATTATCTACACTACAAATGATGAAGTGGTTTCACTTCATTTGGTTAATAAAATTGTTTCACTCGATAGATACAAAGATTGTAATATTGATATTTTTTTATCTAAGCCAAATTTTATAAGAAAACTGAAAGTTTTATTAGTTATAATTTTTTTTGGTTCTATTACTGAGCTTTTTAAGAATATAAAAAATAGAATAACTATTAAAGAAATACTAAATAATAATAAAAATTGTAAAGTTATTAAATTCATAAATAAAGAATATGACCTTGGTCTAAGTGTTTATTGTTCAGTAAAAATACAATTGCAAAAATTTAAAATATACAATTTTCATTTGGGTAGTCTTGAATATCAAAGAGGTTCTTTTATATTTTTTTATAAATTTTTAAAAAATTGGGATAGGATTACTTTAACATTTCATGAAATTACAAAAAGATATGATGTAGGTAAAATTTTCAATGAAAAAGAAATTTTATTAAAAAAAAACTGTCATGCCACAGATATTCTATTTGTCTATTTAAAAAACTTTGAATTTTTAAATGAAAGTTTAAAAAAATTAGAAACTCCTAATATAAAGGAATATAAAAATTTTGAAAAATTGAATCTAGTTCCGAACTTCATTAATTTGATTTTTAGCTCAATTAGATTTTTTATAAAAAAAATATTTACATAGATTATGTTAAATATTTAAAATCTTTTAGCCATTATATCCATAGAAATAGGAAACCTTATTTTTTTACCAATAAGTTTAAATTTAAATTTTTTTTGATAAAAGTTTTTTGATCTTGAATTGTCTGTTTCACAAGTAATATATTTGTTTTTATAATTAGAATGCTTAAATATATATTTTAAAAAATTTTTCCCTATACCTTTTGATTGTTGTTCTTTTTCAATACCTAACAAGTTTAAGTTAGTTGATTCTAAAAAGGTTTTCTTTTGAGAAATTTTTTCAAATAAAATGTCTAACCTTAATTTTGAAACTACAATATTGAATAAGATTATAAATTTGATGCTAAAAAATAAGTCAAAAAAGAATAGATATTTAAATTTTTCAAAATCACTTATTAAAAAATCTGGTTTTTTTGCAATAATAGCATAACCTATAATATTTTTTTTTATAACTACAAATAATTTTAAATTTTTTGATTTTATAACTTCTTGTAAATACCTATCTATATTTTTTTTTGATAAGTTAGCTAAGATAGAACTTCGATTTTCTGATTTAATTATTTTAATTAATTTATTAAGTTCATTTAAATTTATTGGCCTACTAATTTCTTTAAAAGTTAATTTTTTACTTATTTTACTTTTTTTAGATAATCGCATTTTTTTATTTCAATTTTTTTTGTATATTCATTTATATCTTCAACGTTATAACAATTCTCTGGCAAATAATTAAAGATTACATCATTTAAATTACTTTTTGTAAATTTAAATCCGGGATTGAATATGAATATATTATCTATTTTATTATTAATTATATTTTTTCTAAAAAAATTATTATAGTTATCATAATACTTACTATTCAACCTGGGATAAGAAATATCATCAAATGTTCTACTTGGGGCATATGTACTTCTATCAAGTAACCCTGAAAAAAAGGTATATCTACTAATTATCATGTTTATATCCTCTCTTTTTGAAATATTTAGATAAAATTCTTCAATAATTTTTAACTCTTTCTTTGGGTTATTAAAATTTGGAGTGATCCACTTTAAGCCTTTAAAAAAAGAATTATTAAAATTAACTTTTATGGAATGGTTAATATTTGTATTAGATAGTTCATGAAATTTTCTCATTTCATTAAACCTGACATGGTATTTAAAAGTTATTATTATACAAAATAAAATGATAAAAGTAGTAAAATATTTTTTATATTTATTTTTATTGTTTCTTAAAAAATATAAAAGAAATCCACTTAATATTGGAATAATAAAAAAAATAAATATCTGATTCTTAGTATATATTTGATGAAAAATTAATGATAATGAAAAGGTAATCAGAATTATATAATAACTAATTTCTTTTTTTTTATTTTCAAGATTTTTTTTTACTAAATTAATTATAAAAATACCACTCATAACTAATATTGTTAAAAAAATAAATTTAAAATCTAAAAAAACATTATTTAAATTTAATGTATAATCATTATATCTTTCAGCTCCAAATGATGTTGGAAAAATAAATAATTGCATAATTAGATCCAACAAACTTGTTCTTGTAAAAAAAAGATATATTAAAATTATTCCTAAAAAAGAAAAAAAAGCTGAGAGTGAAATTATTATAGGTTTTATACTTCTAATATAAAAACTGTAGTAAACAATAAACAAAAATGCAGAAATTATAAAATATGCTGCTGGTACTTGTTTGCAAAAGAAAGCAAGCCCTAACATAATTATAGCTGCAAAAAGCTTTATATAGTCTTCATTTTTGACAAATGCTATGATTAAATAAAATGCAATTAAAGATAAATAGGCAGAATGTAAATCTAAAAAAGGTGTGCCACTTACTGGATAAGCCAATACTGAAAAACATATAGATAATATAAAAGCGTACATTTTATCAATTTTAAAATCTGTAAAGATTTTAAATGTACAAACTGTTATTATTGAATTTATTATTGACCCGTGCATAATATATGATTGCCAATTTATTCCAAAAATTTTGAATAAAAATGCTTGAATAAAATCTACGAAAATACCGTGCACAACCCAGAAGTCTCTAATTGGCATTTCATTTTTTAAAATACGCGAAGCCGAGTCAAAATGAACAAAGGTGTCAATAGGAAACAAACCTCTGGATCCAGTCCAGTGATTTATAAAAAATGAAAAAAAAACTAAAAAAGTATAAGAAGCTGATAAAATTATATTTTGTTTTGAAATCATTTATAAGTTTTTGTAAAACATATCAATACATCTAACAATATAATCAATATACTTATGTGTAATATTTTTGTGATTTGGTAGGCATATTATTTTATTTTCATATTCGGTTAAGATTTTATGATTTCTCCTTGTTTTAAATATCTTATGACAATCTACATATTGTATAGTTTTTGTTTCTATTCCTTTTGAAAATAAATAATTTACTAAATCTTTTTTTTTTTTAACAAGGATTGGAAAGTCATTATAATTTTGAAAGTTAAAATCTGTATTCTTTAATACTTTAATATTTTTAATTTTTTTATTTTTAAATATCTTTTGATAATAAATATTATTATTTTTTTTTGCTGCATGATTTATATTAAAATTTTTAAATTCATTAATTTGAAGATAAATCATATTCCTTGATAAATAATTCATTTTTGTAAAATAATAGTTCGGAAATGGTTTTTTTTTAAATCTTAAACTTGGATAAACAATACTTAAAATAAAAATATTTTTTTTGAAATTTGCTCTTTTAATTAGATTAAAAAAAAATAATTTATATATTATTTTTACCGATAGAATTTTCAAAATTATAAAAATTGAACTTTGTACTAAAAATTTAATTGGAGGAAATTTTTTATATGATTTTATCTCTCTTCCTACAAAATCGGAAAAATTAGAATCGTTTGTCTCGATTGACCCGCCAAACATTGCACTTATATTTTTCATAACATTAAAGCTATTTAATGAATAATCCCCAAAACTACCTGCATAAATTTTTTTATTTTTAATCTTTTTAAAGTTTCCAAAATAAATTGCATTATCTTCTATAAGAGGTATTTTTTTTTTATTACATGTGTTTTTAATTTTTATTGAATTTTCATATGTATTAAACATATTTGTTGCTACAACAGCCAAAGTTTTTTTATTTACTCGACTTTTTAAATCATTTTCACAAATAAAAAGATTTTCATTTAATTTTGGATGTATTACTTTTAAATTTAAATTTTTGCATATATTTATCATTTCAGCTAGATTATAAGAACTTATTACTATTTCTTTTTTTTCAGGGTGTTTTTTTTTCAAATATCTTAATACTATGATAAAACCAACTCTTAATTGACTTGTTAAGTAAATATTTTTTTTTTTTGATTTATTGCTTAAAAAAGTAGTTATTTTTTTAATTTTTTTTTTTTCTAATAAAAAGAATGATAAAAAAAAATTTTTAATAGATAAGTATATGTTTATCCTAAAAAAACTCATTTTGATAAATTTCTTGCTACACGTCTAGCGTTTGCGGCGACTATTCCTAGAGGATATTTATTTGTTCTAAAATCAAATACTGATCCATCTATAACATGAATGTTTTGTGAAGAAATAAGCTGGCAATTATTGTTAACAGCTAATTTACCTTTATTTTTAAATGGTATGCTTCCAAAATAATGATAATCCGCACCATCTCCTGGGTAAAAAGTTTTATACATTGGAAATATGATTTTTTTTTTTAATAAAAATTGAAATATTTTTGTATTTTTCGATCTTAATACTGATTTTAGGTTTTTATTTTTACTATATAAATCAAATTTATCCTTATTTTTTTTCATAAATAAATTACTATAACTAGAATCCAATAAAATGTTTGAGAAAATAAGTCTATTTCTTAAAAAATTTATTAAAAATTTAAAAGGACTCATAAATGGAAAAGAATCTATTATAGACTTGGTTATTAATTTATTGCCAGGTCTCAGATCTGCAGTAAAATAATCTCTAGCTGACTTACTTATAATTTGTAAAAGTGAGGGTGTAAAACTCAAGTTATAATTAAATTTTTTTTTTGAAAAGAAGACGCTTAATAGCCGCGGATGGTGTTTAATTTTAACTTCATTTTTTATG
>Ga0209631_10007809_pt1 | contig 10581 bp, 12 predicted proteins | sample COG_08_FD_184752 | JGI IMG/M metagenome (GOLD analysis project Ga0209631, IMG submission 184752) | Pelagic Microbial community sample from North Sea - COGITO 998_met_08 (SPAdes) (version 2) | ecosystem: Environmental > Aquatic > Marine > Neritic zone/Coastal water | place: Helgoland, sampling...
CATGTTGATGCATTAATAGAATTCAATTGATAAATATTTAATACATTATAAATAGTTTGCATGAAATTATATAAGATTCAAAAATCTAAAATTGATAACAAAGGAAGAGGTCTTTACGCTACAAAAGATATTAAAGAGGGTACAAAAATAATAAATTACAAAGGAAGAATTCTCACAAATAAACAGGTTGATGACTCAAATAAATTTGACAACAGTAAGCCAATATATCTTTTTACATTAAATAAAAAATATACCCTTGATGGCGATTTTTCTTGGAATACAGCTGGTTTAATTAATCACTCGTGTGATAACAATTGTGATTATGATGGTAAAGGTCTCAAAATTTGGGTCACAACTATAAAAGATATTAAGAAAGGTGAAGAATTCACTTGTGACTACGGATTTGGTTTAGATGAAAATTATAAACAATTTCCTTGTAAATGTGGATCTAAAAATTGTTGCGGATATATTGTGAGAGCAGAATCTAGGTGGCGGATAAATAAAAAATTTGCAATGAGCAATAAAAAGAAATTAATAAAGAATCTTCGCCAAAAATAAACCTTCAGCCGGAGCAAGTGGAGCACATAAAATTCTATTTTTTGATTTTATTACACTATCAAACTTTTTTAATGACCATTTCTTTTCGCCAAGATATTTTAAACAGCCCACCATTGAACGTACCTGATGTTGCAAAAATGATTGAGATTTAAATTCTATTTTAATTTTGTTATTTGAATAGTTGATTTTAACTAATTTCATAGTTTTTATTGGGCTTTTGGCTCTACAACTTGAAGCTCTAAACGTTGAAAAATCCTTAGTTCCTATTAACTTTTTTGCACCCTTTTTCATAATGTTAATATCGAGCTTTTTTATAATGTGCCAACCTCTATTTTTTTCTAGAACAGGTCTAGCTATACGATTAATTATTACATATTTATATATTCTCATCTTGGCAGAAAACCTGGCATGGAAATCATTATTTCTCTTTTTAATTTTTGTTATTGAGATATCTTTATTGTTCAAAAAATAATTGATTGATTTTAAAAATCTTTCTAACTTTAGAATTTTATTTTTACATTCAAAATGTGCCGACTGCTCAATTGCATGGACACCTGAGTCTGTTCGTCCTGATCCAAATAGTATTATTTTTTCTTTTAAAAGTTTTGAAATTTTCTCTTGAATTAATCCTTGAATAGTTTTTCCTTTTTTTTGAATTTGCCAACCTCGAAAATTAGTTCCAGCATATTCAACTAATATTTGATATTTAAACATTAGATAAGACTGCACCCTTTTTAATCTGAGAACCAAGCACAAATTCACTGATCTTTTGAGGTCTTTTTCCTTGTCTTTGAATTTCTATAATTTTAATTGATTGATTGTTTATACAAGCAATCTCTAATCTATCAGATAATATCTCACCAATTTCACCTGTACCATTTCCAATTTCTGCTTTTAAAACTTTATATCTTTCTCCATTAAAATTAAAAAAAGCACCAGGTGTAGGAAATAACCCATTTACTTTTCCAATGATACTTGGCGCATCATCATTCCAATTAATCTTGCCTTCAGTTTTGTCTATTTTTTTTGCATAAGTTGCTTTTGAGTGATCTTGGTCAATAAATTTTACATTATCAGATAACACTTCATCAATAATATTTAAAATCTTTTCAGCTGCTAAAAGTGATAATTTTTCAGAAATATCCTGGGCATTATTAGTTTCTTCTAAGTTAATCTTATAAACATTACACACAGGTCCGCTATCTAGTTCTTCAACAATTTTCATGACGCTTATTCCTACTTCGTTATCTAAATTCATGATCGATCTTTGGATTGGTGCTGCTCCTCTCCACTTAGGAAGAATCGATCCATGAATATTAATGAATCCTTTTTTGGTTAAATTTAAAAATTCTTTTGGGATAATTTGCCCATATGCCACAACTATTGCAAGATCTGCATTCATATCTTTTATAAATTTATACTCTTCATCATTATTTTTTAATGAATTTGGGTATCTTAAATCTAAGTTTAATGTTTCTGATATACCTTGAATAGGTGATTTATTTATTTTTTGACCTCTTTTGGACTTTTGTGGAGGTTGAGTATACACAACAGAAATTGGGTATCCATTTTGATATAAAGACTTAAGGATTGGCACAGCGAATAAAGGTGTGCCCATAAAAATAATCTTTTTAGACATTTATTAAACAACTATCCGCGTAGACTTGTTTTTAGATAGTTTTTTAATAATCATTGATTTTTTTAATTTTGATAAATAATCAATAAAAAGCACACCTTCTAAATGATCCATTTCATGTTGAATGCAGGTAGCTAACAATCCCTCTGCAAATAAAAAACTTTTTTTACCGTTATAATCCAAATATTCAACTTCACACTTTTTTGGTCGATCAATTTCTGCAAATTGGCCAGGCACAGATAAACAGCCTTCTTCATAAGTAGCTTTTAATAAATCTTTATTTTTAATAATAGGGTTTACAAAAAATTTAGGATCTTTTTGTTTTTCGTCTTTACTTATATCCAAAACAATAATTCTTTTTGGAATACCTATTTGAATTGCAGCGAGACCAATACCATTTGCGTCATACATTGTTTCCAACATTTCATCCATTAATATTTGCTCATCTTTACCAACCACTTCTACGGTCATTGAAACTTGTCTCAATAATTTGTTTGGTTCTGTGAGTATTTTTTTAACTGCCATAAACAAGATTATTTTAATATAATTTCTAAACTTTTAAAGGAAGAACTTTTAGCAAAATTGTATTTCTAATTAAGTTTATATTTAAGTGATTTAAAGTACTAATAATGAAATATATTGTATCCTCATCAATTCTTTCCAGCTCATCCTGTCCAATAACTTCAGCTATTCTTAACATTGCTGTTCCTTTTTCATCATTATTAATCATTATCTGAAGATCTGAAGGAATTTCAGACTCATTAATTTGATATAATTCATCATATTTTTTTTCAATTTTAATTCCATCAGACTTTAATGCCTCCAAAAAAATTATATCTTTTTTGGAAATAAAATATTTTTTATTTCTTTTTATTTTTTTAAGAAAATTATTTACTTCTTTTTCAATTTTAGATTTTGAATAATCTCCATTAAAATAATTAATAAGTTTTGATTGGTGTAATATATCACTATTAAATTTTATATTTTTTATATTTTCTGTTTTTATCTTAATATTTGTATAATAAAAACTAGTTAAATTATCTGGAATATCTGTTGGGTTAATTTGTTCCAAATATTCTTTTAACACAATATCAAAAGCCCCTTCTAATTTATCTTTTATAAATAAATTTTTTAAGATTTTAAGCAATTTTAGTTTTTCAATCATTTCAGACTCAAGTAAAATTTTTTGATAAATTAGAGCTCTAGCTTCAATATTAGATAAAGTCTTATGTGTTTCACTTGCATTTAAAAGTTGATTAATATTGAATTGAAATCTTTTATATATTTGAAATAAATCTTTTTCTGAATAATTCTTATTATGTGTTGCTTTTTCAATAGTAGAAATTTTATCTAATTCTGAGATTTCAATTTGTTTTAAATTATTAAGTAAATTTGATGAAGAAAGATATTTCCAAATAAATTTATTGGTATTGTTTTTAGGTTCAAACATAAAATTAGGATTCGTTATATGAGCCAGATGGAAGTCTAAAATTGTGTTTTGAGAAATTGTGTTATCAATTTTAGTTTTAATACCTAGCAAATAATCAATTTTTTTTTCAAAATAATTATCTTTAAATCCCATTTCCTTTTTAAGATCCAGCATAAGCTGCGCTTCTTCATTTTTATTATTATAAATCAAACAATATATATTAAATTTTGAAAGATAATTATTATTAATGGGTTCTAAGTTTTTTGAAAATATTTCACATGCTTTATCAATATTTGCATCTGCTAAATATTGATCAACCAAATATTTTGTCAACTCAGGATGAATATCGAAAATCTGATTTTTAATTAAATATTCTTCAATTAAATCTAAATCTGAATTCTTGATTAACCAATCAGATTTAAATTTTAAAAATTCTTTTTCCAAAATATTTCTTTCAGGTGAATATGCATTTGTTAATATTGAAATTCTCATTATTTCAGAAGCATCTCTTGACAGGTTTAATTTATCTAATTTAGAAAAAATATTTTTTAATTGATCTCCATCTGAATTGGACCACATATTTATATCCAATCCAAAATCTTCTGGATCATACAGCCCTATAATTTTTATTTTTTTTGTGATTGCTTTTCCTTCTAGCTGTATTATGTCAGTCGATTTTTGAGATTGCATTTTATAGATTTGAGACTCTGTTGAAATTTGACTATTTCCAACATTTTCTTTATCTAAATTTTCTTCTTTTGTTATAATTTTAATTTCTTTTTCAACATTCCAAATATCAATTGGCTGATCCTCAGCTTGAGCATTTAATTTTAAAAATATAAGAAATAAAATTAGTAAATTTCTTTTATTTAACAACTTTAAAATTTTCATTTGAAATTATTTTTTCTATATCCTTTTTTGGCGACGGAAAATCTATTTTGTTAAGAAAAAAAACAACTCCAAAAATTACAATTAAAGCTAAAACTAATTTTAATATTAGTCCAATAAAACTCTTGGTCGAACTTGTTTTTTGTATAAATTGCATATAACTTTAGTTAATTTCAAATTAAGACATATTTGTGATTTTTCAATAAAGAATATTATGAAATCAAAAAAAAATATTGTTTTTTTAGGTATGATGGGGTCAGGAAAGACCTCGATGGGTTCAATAATTTCAAAAAAACTTAAATTAGATTTTTTTGATATAGATAGACATATAGAAAAATTATTAGGCATGAATATCTCGAATATTTTTGAAAAAAAGGGAGAAAATTTTTTTCGCAAATTTGAAGAGAAAATAACTTTAAAAATTCTTAAAAAAAAAAATATTGTTATTTCATTAGGTGGTGGCGCGTTTATTAACAAAAATATTAGACAAGAAATATTATCTAATCATATATCTTTTTGGCTAAAGTGGAATGATGAGACACTTTTTTCAAGAATTAAACGTAGTTCTAAAAGGCCTTTAGCCATAAATGCTTCTACTAATGAATTAAAAGATTTAATAAAAAAACGTTCAAATATTTACTCTGAAGCATTATATAAGGTAACATGTGATGATCTATCAAAGTTAGATATTGCTAATAAAATTATAGAATTATATGAAAAAGACAAAATTAATTATTAATACAAATACTCAAAGTTATAATATTTTTATAGGCTCAAATCTAATTTCAAAAATATCTAGTTTAATCAAAGAAAGTTCTATTAGATTTGAAAAATGTTTACTGGTCATTGATAAAAATGTACCAAAAAGTTTTATTTTAAAAATAAGAAAATCTTTTAAAAACAAAAAACTATGTTTGCATTTTATAAATGCAAATGAAAAAAATAAAAATCAAAAAACTTTAGATGGCATTTTAAAAATGCTCCTTAAAAATAATTTTTCAAGACAAGATTGCCTAATAACTATAGGAGGTGGCATAACCGGTGATGTTGGTGGTTTTGCCTCTAGTATCTTTAAAAGAGGACTTCAATTTATTAATATTCCAACAACTCTCTTGTCCCAAGTTGACTCTTCTGTAGGTGGTAAAACTGGATTTAATACAAAATATGGAAAAAATCTTATTGGAAATTTTTATCAGCCAAATTTGGTTATCTCTGACATTCAGTTCTTAAAAACTCTTTCTAAAAGAGAAGTAATTTGTGGTTATGGTGAAATTTTAAAACATTCTTTGATTGCTAATAAAAACTTTTATAGTTTTCTCAATAAAAATAGAGATAAAATTTTAAATCTTTCATCTCCATTCATTGAAAAAGCTATATTTCAAAGCTGCAAGATTAAAAAAAATATAGTTGAAAAAGATGAAAAAGAAAAAGGAATAAGAAAAATTTTAAATTTTGGTCATACTTTTGCGCATGCTTATGAGGCAACACTCAATTATTCGAAAAAACTTAATCATGGTGAAGCGGTGATCCTTGGAATGAAAACAGCACTAATCTTTAGTTTAAAAAATAAATTACTCAAAAAAAATGAGTACAATTCTATTATTAATCATATTTCTAATTCTGTTTTACCTTCAAACGTAAATAAATTTTTCAAAGTAAAAGATTCTAGTAAAATTTTATCTTTTATGCTTAAAGATAAAAAGAATAAATCAAAAAAAATTAATTTGGTTTTATTAAAAAAAATAGGATTACCAATAATACATAAAGAATACAGCAGAAAACAATTAAGTAAATTTTTAAATAATGAATTATTGAATTAATATCTGGATTGAGTGTATAAATTGCTTCAATTCTTTTTCTAAAATTTTGTAAATTTTTTTATTACTATCCACGAGGCTCATTTTTTTAAGTTCAATTGACTCAAGAGTAATCTTTAAATGATATTTTCCTTTTTGATTTCCTGCATGCTTTTTATGAAGATAGGACTTATCTTTTATATCAATGCTCTCAACATCAATTTTATTTTCTATTTTTTTTTTTACAATTGCAATTAGTTCATTTATATCCATAAATATAATCTTAATATATATCATGAAAAACATTTGTGACTGGAATAATTGTAAAGAAATTGGTGATTATAAAGCGCCAGTTGAAAAAGATAACAGTAAAAAATTTAGAATGCTTTGTTTAAATCATGTAAAAGAATTCAATAAAAATTGGAATTATTTTTCAGGAATGAATGATGACCAAGTAATCGATTTTTTAAAGTCTGATATGATTTGGCATAAACCTACCCAAAGCTTTAGTTCTTCTGATAATTTTTTTAAAGTTCTTTGGAATAACACTCTAAGGGATGAATTAGACAAAGATAAAATTAATGCTGATTTTGATCATATGCGTCAATTTAAATTTGACCATAAAGATATAAAGGCGTTTGGTATATTGGGGATTTCTGTAGGTTTAAAATGGAAGAAAATCCAAGACAAATTCAAAGTCCTTGTCAAAAAATTTCACCCTGATATGAATTCTGGTAATAAAAAATATGAGGAAAAACTTAAGTTAATAACATTAGCTTATACACAATTAAAAAATACTTATAGAGAAAAAATTGACACCTAATTTAGATTTACAACCTGATATAAAAGTTTCTATAAAACAAACTTTCGGTTTTGATTCAGATATGGAAGTAAATGCTTTTTCAAAGAAAAGTGAATATGTTCCAGAAATAGATAAAAATTATAAGTTTGATAGAGATACAACTTTAGCAATTATTTCTGGATTTGCATTTAATAAAAGAGTTTTAATCCAAGGTTATCATGGGACAGGTAAATCAACTCATATAGAACAAATTGCTGCGAGATTAAATTGGCCTTGTATCAGAGTAAATCTTGATAGTCATGTGAGTAGAATAGATCTGATAGGTAAAGATGCGATCGTTTTAAAAGATGGAAAACAAGTTACTCAATTTAATGAAGGTATTTTGCCATGGTCAATTCAAAATCCAGTTGCTCTTGTGTTTGATGAGTATGATGCTGGTAGACCCGATGTAATGTTTGTTATTCAAAGAGTTCTTGAAGCAGAGGGTAATTTTACACTTCTTGATAAAAATAAAGTAATCAAACAAAACAAATTTTTTAGATTATTTGCTACATCAAATACCGTTGGTCTAGGTGATACAACTGGATTATATCACGGAACACAACAAATTAATCAAGGGCAGATGGATAGATGGAATATAGTTACAACACTTAATTATCTAAGCCTTGAAAAAGAAATGGATATTGTATTAGCTAAAAATAAAAATTTTAATAATCAAAAAGGAAAAGAAAAAATTTCTAATATGATCAAAGTTGCATCATTAACAAGAAAAGGTTTTATTGCAGGTGACATTTCAACTGTAATGAGTCCAAGAACGGTTCTACACTGGGCAGAAAATGCTGAGATTTTTAAAGATATTGGTTATGCATTTAGACTTACTTTCTTAAACAAGTGTGACGAAATTGAAAAAAGCACCATAGCAGAATATTATCAAAGATGTTTCGGTGAAGAGTTGCCGGAGTCTCTTGCTAATATTCAAATTTAAATGAGCGATAGCAATAAAGATGCTAATTTTAAAGAAAAACTAAGACAAGCTCTTAATTCAACATTTAAAGTTATTTCGGACGATCTAAAAGTAAACCAGAACACAAAAAGTAATAAAAGCTCCAAAGATTTAAATTTTTTTGAATTAGATAAATTAAATACAAAAAAAGATTTTATTGAAGCAAGAGCCGAATCAGACTCTTTAGCTTTAAAAAAAAAATTTTCTAATGAAGATATTTATAAAAAAAACTTACCATCAAATTTATCCTGTAAATCTCTTTATTCTATTGCTGAAAAAATAAGGTATGAGTCTTTGGGCGTCAAAATGTTAAAAGGAATAGAAAAAAATTTCAAAGATAATTATAATCAGCTAATAGATCAAAAAACAAAAGATCAAGTTAAAACTAAAGAAGATGTAAGTGTCACTGAAGCATTTGAACTATATATGCTTAAAAAATTTCATAATATAAAGTTAAATCCATTAACGTGTAAAATGCTAAGTTTTTGGGAAAAAGATTTTGATACTTCAATAAATAAACACGTCAAATTTTTAAAAGACAACTTAGAAAATCAAAAAAAATACTCATCAAAATTTTCTGAAATACTAGAGGGAATGGATATTTTCCAAACAGAAGATAATGAAGAAGCTCAGGAAGAAAATAAAGATAATAACCAAAATAACCCATCAAACGAAGATCAAACATCTGATTCTGAGGAGAATAAAGATCAAAATAAAGAAGAAGAAACAAGTGCTAGTTTAGATGCTGACTATGATATTAATGAATATGCATTGGATGAACAATTAACTGATGAGGACTCTGAAAAACAAAATTATGAAAATGTGAACCAAAAAAAAAATTTTTTTGAATCAAATATTGATTATAAAGTATTTACTAATAATTATGATGAGATAACAAAAGCAGAAAACTTAGAAAATGCCAATGAAACAACCAAATTAAGAAAAACATTGGACCAACAATTAATTGGTTTTCAAGATATTATAACAAAACTTGCAAATAAGCTTCAAAGACAATTGTTGGCCAAACAAAATCGTTCCTGGGAATTTGATTTAGAGGAAGGATTGCTCGATAGCTCTAAATTACCAAGAATTATAATGGATCCATACAACTCATTGTCTTTCAAAAAAGAAAAGGATTTAGATTTCAAGGACACTGTTGTAACTTTGTTAATTGACAACTCAGGTTCAATGAGAGGTCGACCTATAACTATAGCGGCAATTTGTGCAGATATTTTGTCACGAACCCTGGAACGTTGTTCGGTAAAAGTTGAAATATTAGGTTTTACTACAAAAAACTGGAAGGGTGGTCAAAGTAGAGAAATTTGGAACAAGAAAGGCAAACCAAAAAAACCAGGGAGGCTAAATGATTTAAGGCATATAATTTATAAAGGTGCTGACACTCATTGGAGACAATCTAAAAATAATCTTGGTCTAATGCTAAAAGAAGGTTTACTAAAAGAAAATATAGATGGTGAGGCAATTACCTGGGCATTCAACAGACTTAAAAAAAGAAAAGAAGAAAGAAAAATACTTATGGTTATTTCAGACGGTGCTCCAGTCGACGACTCTACTTTATCAGTTAATTCAGGAGATTTTTTAGAAAAACATTTAAAAAAAATGGTTAAATTTATTGAAGATAAAACAGATATAGAAATTTTAGCAATAGGGATTGGCCATGATGTTTCAAGATATTACAATAGAGCAATTAAAATAACCGATGTAAACGAGCTTGGAGACGTTATGGTTTCTCAATTAAGTACTTTATTCGAAAAAAAAAATATCTTACATTAAAGTAAATCTAAATCATCATTTTTCCATCTTATAACAACTTCTGCACCACTCCTAGTTTTGGAATTTCTACATAAGATTGATGCAAAATTTTTTTCTAGTAAAGTTTTGCCTATGAATATTCCTAAACCAAGACCTGACTTTGCTTTGATATTCAAATTTGATGACTTCAAATAAGGTTCGCCTATTTTTGATAATATATCATTTGAATATCCCTCCCCATCATCTTCAATAGTGATTTCTGTAAAACTATTGTCACTTTTTAAATTTATATATATTCTTTTTGATGAAAATTTATTAGCATTTCCAATAAAATTTCTTAAACCATAAACAATCTCAATAGATTTTGTTATTTTTTTTGAATTAGCGTCTTGACTAAAGTTAAAAATGAACTCTTTATCACTTGTATCCTTAAATGAGGAAATAATTTCTTTTAAGTATTCTTTTAAGTTAAGATCTTCATCTATAAATTCATCTTCTTCATTTGGATTTAAAGATAATTTTTTTAAAATTTGATTACATCTTTCAACCTGACTGGATAAAAGTTCTATATCCTGGATTACATCTTTATTATTTTTCAATTGCTTCATAAGTTCTTGAGAAATAATTTTAATAGTAGACAAAGGTGTTCCTAATGAGTGTGCTGCAGCAGCAGCTTGTCCACCTAAGGATAACATTTCG
>Ga0209631_10007810_pt1 | contig 10580 bp, 17 predicted proteins | sample COG_08_FD_184752 | JGI IMG/M metagenome (GOLD analysis project Ga0209631, IMG submission 184752) | Pelagic Microbial community sample from North Sea - COGITO 998_met_08 (SPAdes) (version 2) | ecosystem: Environmental > Aquatic > Marine > Neritic zone/Coastal water | place: Helgoland, sampling...
TGCACCATTAGCACCCATTCCTACAAACATTTATGCAACTCCTATGCTACGACCTTGTTCATATAAGTTAGTGCCGTCACTTCTAAATGTGATGTAATCCTTAGCACCTGCTGCGGTAGATAGTGTAGGTGCAACTGCACCAGTAAATTTAAACACTGCGTTCCATGATAATGTTTGACCTCCAGTACCTTGTACTATCTCTAATGCGTAGAATGCTCCGTTAGCAAGATTAGTAGGTGCAGCGACTGTCCTGTTACCACCAAGCGTTACGGTAGCAACTTGTCCTGTAGCCGTATTCCAGTTAATAGTTGCTCCATCGGTTAAAGTAATAGTAGGTGAATAACCACGCCCTGTAACGGCAATACCTTCTGACGTTACCGACATAACCGTAGTACCTGCTGACTGTACGTCTATATTCCCTGTATTATCAGCCGAAGTAACAATGCCCCCGACTCCTGTGGTTGATGCGTTTATAGTTGATGCCATATGTATTATCCCTAAATTACGATGTAGCGACTACCAGAAGGAATAGTAAATGCTACTCCTGAGTCAACTGTTTGAGGTCCAACAGCAAATCCATTATAGTCTGTCGGTATAGTAAAGTTTGAGCTGATGTTATTTTTTGTTAATGATACGCCATTACTTGCTGCTATTTGTGGCACATAAGCGGTATTAGTTTCATCTTGTACTACTGCTTTTTCTGCTGGGTAAGTACAGAATACATCGCTAGTGCCAGCTAAAGTAATTTTAGAGCCAGCATTGCTAGACTCTAGTACGGTGTCCCTAGACAGCGTTGTTCCTGACGATGTGTAAGTACCAATACCTACTTCCCATTCACTACCCGATACTAACGTATAGTAGGTAGTATTAGCATCACCAATGACACTAAATGATTGGAAGCCTGCACTAGCACCAGCTAATGTAACTGTGCCTGTACCTGTGGTAGCAGTAGCTTCCTTTACCCTATCTTTAAAGACGAGAGCCATGTGCTATCCTTACGCTAATTCTACGGTTAGGTTACCAGTAGTGATTTTAAAAATATCACCTGAGTCAATAGTTTTTGCAGTATCTAAAGCTGTGTGATATAAAAGATTACCACCAGAAGCAGCATCGTTAATACCTATCCAACCTACAGTACCCCAACTAGCAGTTGCTGTAGGAAAGGTAACGTCTGCATCCGTAGCTACCAGACCTGTTGTTCCTGTTGCAGTATCAAAAGATACCGCAGTTCTAACATATGAACCGCCAGATACTTCTGTACCTGAACCGTCATCGTTAGGGTTAGATGTCCATAGTGATACATAGACAGTAGTTGGAGCAGTGTACGTTGTACCATTCAATGTTCCGTTAAGTAGTGCGTTTTCCAAATAGTTTGACATTTCAGCCATAGTAAATTACCTCTTAGATATAGTTATAGATAGTGGTGTAGCAGGATATTCAGCATCGTCATCACTCTTAGTTAAAGCAACAAGTCCTCTGTCATACATAGATGCCCATGTTTGTAATCGTTCATCGTTCATCAAATATGGTTCTGCTTCACCGAGTGCTGCGTATAGTAGCAAATCAGGTGTGTAAGCCATCCATAAGTTAGAAGGATTCGTGTCGCTCAAATAAGCTGGTCTGTAATAGTAAACCATTTGTAGCGTATAGTCTGAGTCAGGTACAGGAGCAAATTGAAACTCTGCACCTAGTAGTGTGTAGTAGCGTGGGCAACCTTTATTTGTTGTGCCTGCGTTTCTAAAAAAGTTACTGGTAGATAAAAACTCAATAGGGTTTACAGGGTTACCTTGAAAGTGTAAGTCCTTCATAGCAAGGAAGTCTGATGGCAAAGATACGGTAGAGTCACCTGTAGTCGCTACAGCAGTTGCTACCTTTAGCATTTGTCTGATGCGTAAATCTCTAGCAAGTCTTACTTCGCCTAATTTAATAAACTCAGGTATCTGGTCTGTTAAATCAGTACGTGCTAAGTAATCAGCTATCGTAGACTGTAGTGTTGTGTAGTCGGTAAAGAATGCCATTATACTGTGCCTTGTTTAGTTCTAAAGAACCTGTTGTCAGGATTGTTCAACCACGCTTTAAATCGTTTAGGGTCTACTACGTGGAAGCCACGCATAATCTTCTGTTTGTTTAGTTCGTCTATCACCGTAAAAGGTATAGAAGCTATCTTGTTAGAGAACACGTCACCGTCACCCCATGTCGTGGATGATGCGTTGTACTCTCTTTTATTCTGTTCAATGATGTCTGTAACATCTTGTTGTGTTGCAATAACAATACCTTCATCAGTATCGTGTGATACCGATTGTCTTAACTCATCTTTTTTTAATAGTTTTGCCATAATGTCCTCGTAAGGAGATGCCCTCCGAAGAGGGCTATCTAACCTTTATTACTCAGCTAAGTCAGCAATAATTGCATGAGCTGCTTCGTTCTTCACTTCTAATGTGTATTCAACTAAAAGCTGAGTCTTCTCAGAGTCGCCTGTTTTAGCTAGTTCATTAGTTTGGAAAGGACGTAGGAAAGCTACTGCTGCGTACTCAGGATCAAGTACGAATGCTTGTTCGCCATTGTCATCTGCATCAGGAGTAGTAAATCTGTTAGGAACAACAGATAGTGTACCGAAGTCTGATAGATATACGTCAGCTGCACCAACGATAGTAGTTTGCTTGTTAGCTGGAGCTGCATAGCGTTGCTCTGCAATACCTGCAAAAGTAGAAACTACTTGTTTTTGTGTTGGAGAAACCATTAGCACGGTTGGGTTACCACCGTTTGTGTATGCTGATTTAACCGCTGTCTTTAACATAGCTTCTGTGAAAGCTGCATCTGTACCAGATACACGAGCTGTAGTACCTAGTGAACCAGCAGTACCACCAGCACCTAAAACAGCGTTAGTGTTTAACCATGCTTGTAGTGAACCAAGTGTACGTGCTGTTGTTGAGTCACCAGCTGTAGCAGCTTGGTTAGCCAACATGATTTTTTCCATATCACGTTTTAGTTCTGAAGATGCTTTAGCAAGCTGATAAGCCTTTTCTGACTTACGTCCAGCTTTGTCAACAGTTTCTTCAGTACCAGCAATCTGAATAGTTTTTTGTGAGATTTGTGTTCTGTTACCAACTCTTGTAGTAGGAGATAGTGTAGCAGAACTTGCATCCGCACCCTCAACCGCAGCGTTATTAACAGTTGCATCTGCTAGTGAGTCTGTTTGCCATTCATGGAAAGTTGCTGTTGCTTTAGTTTTGCCAATAGATGACATGAAAGGTGTTTCTGTAGGGGAGATATCATAAATCATATCTGTGAGGTCTTCCCTGTTACCAACTGATTGGTAGGTTTGATAAGTTGCCATTGTTTAAATTTCCTTAAATAAAGTTTTCAAATAACTTAGCAGCATCACGCACTTTGCCTGAGCCTTTAAGCTGTTGTTTTTGTCGCCTTTGTACATCATTGTTGCCTTGCTTAACTTTTGTCCCAGACTTAACCATCTTAGGAGCGTTAGCTACTTTCTTCTTAACACCGGGTTTAGATTTCTGTAGCTTGTCGTACATGGCTGCTTTATGCAGTACAAGGACGTGTCGTGAGTCATAGACTTGAGATAACTCATCGTCTGTGAATCCCACTGATTTGCCATAATTGCGAATTTCATTTCTGATTTGTTCGCCTTTGACTTTGTCTGAAAACTCTGGAAGGACTGCTGCTAATTTTTTTGATTCTTCGGCAACTTTATTTTGCATAGCTTTTTGGTAATCCGCTTGTTGCTCTTTAGCAATGCGGTCCTGTTCAGCTTTTATAGCTTGTAGTTGCTCTTTTTTCTCGGTCAATTCTGCGACCTTAACTGCGTATCCTATCGGGTCGTTCTCTTTCATTGCAATTAAATCTTCTGGACTATCTCCTTGTTTAAGAAAATCTTCAACAGATTTTAATCGCTGAGCATATGTATCTCTAACTTGTTGCGCTTCGGTAATAGCTTTAGATTCTGCTTCTATTACTTTGCGAGCCTCAGATACTTCTTGAGTCTTTTTCGTATAGTCTGCACCAAGTTGATAACCCTGCATTAATTCATCAAGGGTAACATCCTTCTCCTCACCTGCCGCTTTTACACGAAAGGTTTGTGGTTGCTCCTCTTCTTCAACTTCAGTTTCATCATCTTCAGAGTCAGCATATTCTTCCACTTCATCTTCGGTTGCTTCAACAGCTTCCTCGTAATCTGCTTGGTCTTCTGCTTCCTCGCTATCCTGTTCTACTGCTTCTGTTTCAACAGCTTCTGGTTGCTCGTTGGAGTCCTCACCTGATGTCAAAAAGCCTTCCCATTGGTTAGCTGCATCTCTTACAGTTAGTTCTCCACTTCCCTCTTGGGGAGTCATGGTTTCATCACTCATTTGTATTACCTTTTATTCCTCTACGGGAGGTTACCGATTAGTAGGCAAGTGCCTATAATATCTTCCATGCCTTATCTTTTATCTCGCCTGTTTGTGCGATAGATTCAAGATTAGACATAATTTCGTTAATAGACCTTATTCGTTGATAAGCAAATTCTCTCATCTGAGATTCGTCATCACCCGAATACATAATCATTTGCATTTGAGAGTCTTTCATTTCTTTCATAACTTCTTGAAACTCTGGGCTACCCAGTATGTTTTGCATTGCTTCAGATAAAGTCATTTACACACCTCGCTGTGAAAGGTTTTGTATTTTATCTAATGCGTTGATAAGTTCTTTAGATTGATTGATGTTAGTTTTTTTGTCATCGTTAGATGCTTTCTGTGCTAACTCTAACTCTTTCAATGCCATTTCTTTTTCAAACTGCATTCTATCTTGTTGCAACTCTAGCATTTCTTTTTGAGCTTTTAATTCCATCTGTTGTTTTTCTAATTCTAACTTAGCCATTTGTTCTTGCATCTTCATCTGAGCTTTTTCTCTTTCTACTTCAGCTAGAATCTTAGCAGCTTTAGTGTTAGGATCATCTTGTGGAGGAGTTTCAGCTGCTTGTTTTGCTAACATAGCCGCTTGCTCTTCAGTAATATCCATAAGGAAAGCAGAGTCATCTTTAAAGCCAGCCATATTAATAAACTTAGCTAAAGTATCTCGGTACTGTTTAAGGTTAACTAATGGGTTGTTAAGTCCGTAGCCTTTAATAACCTCTTCTTGTTTAGCAAGAATCATTTGCATTGTTGCTAGTTGTTCTTGTTTGTTACCTGTACCAAGGCCTACATTAACAGATACATTGTATTCTGTGTTCCATTCTCTTGGGTCAAACGGTACATAGTCACCACGTACTTTAATAATACGAGCCTTAGGTTGGTACTTACATACTAAATGTAGTATGCCTCTAAAGAGTGAAGTTACTCCTGTGTCAGCAAAGATACGAGCAATTAGTTCTAACTTACCTTGCGATGCGGTAGTCATAGCAGATACTGCGGTAGCAGTTACATTCTGCATCATGTTAGGGTCAAGACCTTGTTGTGAATCACTGATACCTGTACGTTTAGCCTGTACGCTATCTAGGTACTCCAACATAGGGAATGACTGGTTAGCGTTAGAAGTTACTTGCATAGGTACTAAAGCATTTGGGTTCTTAATCCTAATCACACCACCAGCGGTAGAGGTTAATAAGTCATCTAAGTTGACCTGTCCTTCTACTGCGCCAACTCTATAGTTGTTAGTAAGGTATAGATTGTCTAGCATCTGACGAGTAATAGTAGACTTAATTAATTGTAAGTCCATAGCTCTGTCTGCTAATGAATGTCCAAAGAACTTATGTGGAATCGGAATAGGACATACAGAATGGAATGGCACATAGTCACATTCTTCATTATGTAATATCTCATGATTAGAATAGCAAACACGTCTTAGCTCTGCTATACCATCACCATCCATATCTGTTCTAATGTAACACTCGTAGTATTCTACTAACTGCATAGATGGGTCAGTAGTGTCTTGGTCCGTAGGCATTTCACCACGTGTGTATCGTGCAATACGTTCTGGACTAAACTCTAGTGCATCACCTGTAGATAATGAGTAAACTAAGTCTTCGTCATAACCCATAGCAATTAAGTCAGAACGTGTAGTCATCTTTCTGTGTGCTACAAAGTCTGAATCTGATATGGTTCTTGCTCGTTTAGATATAAGGAACTCTTCAGGCGGTACGTTTTCTATTCTTACTTTACCTTTATCTACCGTTCTGGATACTTTAATGTCGTGCGTTCTGATAACAGTAGGAGGTACTTCCATTTCCATACCTGTCATGGGATCTTGCACAGGATCATTTTCTATGATTTGCTCTTCAGTGCTTTGCTCTACAATCTCTACATCTTCATCTTGCATAATCATAGCAAGCTCGTCATCTGTTAGACCATAATACTTTTCTTTGGTTACATCTTTTTTGTCATCCCAATAAGCTTTAACTACGCCAACCTTTTGCATAAGACCGTCTTTAAACCAGTCGTGCATAATCTCAAAGCCATCATTGTCTTTGTAGAATATGTGGTTAACATAAGCTGTTGCTTGTTCTGCTGTAGCTTCATCGCCTTGATTAACAGGCTCAAATACAACCGCATCTTTAGATGAAGTAAATACTTTCATGATTTGAGGTAATGCACCGTCTACTACTTCAGCTACTTCACCTGTAACTATCTGAGATTTACCTGGCACTTCATTGCCGTACGGTTCTCTCATGTAGTATTCTAAGGCTCTCTGTCTTTCATCGGTAGTTTCCGTTTCAAGATAGCCAATAGCATCGTCAATCTCTGACTCAAGAATACTCTTTAATAAATTATCATCCATTTATACAATCCATGTGTTGTTAACTTCAAGTGGTTTAGACCACGCTTGAGCAGGAGATTCGTCTAACCCTACTGCTAAATATCTAAAAGCATCGCTTGCATGAGAAGCCCAATCGTGAAATGGTCTGTCATGAAAGACATTACGTTTTTCATCAAACACTCTTCTATAATTTCTTAGAGCATCTAATCCTATTTTAGTTTTATCAATATCAAACCAGCACCGTGGAAGAATGCGCCTAGCTGCTGCTATCCCATCCATAACGGTTAGTTTGCTAGCAACAGTAATATTAAGCCCGGAATCCTCTAGCATTTCTTTTCTAGACTTACCTGTTCCTAATTCTCTTACAGCTACATCGTGAGGTAGTATATGTGTAGCGTGCATATAGTCATGCTCTCTTAACCAATTAACATAATAGTCAAGACCTACGCCATGATTCTCAACAAAATCTATTAGTCGTATTTCTTTATTAACTAACTGTGCTACCCAAATACTAGTACTATCTGAAATACCTAAATCCCAGCCAGTAAATGTTTGTGCTAGTTCGTCTTTAGGTATATCTATTATTTGTTTATTTGCTTCTATTTTATTAATAATAGCTGAATAGTATGAGCCTTCTACAGGAGCAGAGAAACTACACTCAAACTCTTGTTGGTACTTATCATCACCCATTTCTTTATTAGCAGCTTTTAATTCGTCTGGGTCTACTATGTTAGTCTCTGAAGCTTTAAACTCTAATAACTTCCAACCGTCTTCTGCTTTACCTCTATCTCTTAAATCTTTAAAATGGTTATTACCTTTAGGTGTACCCATTGCTACTGCATAACCAATTCTATCTGATAATGCCGGGCGGATAATCTCAGTAAATAACGTAGGACTAATGTTGCCTACCTCATCTAGTACACATCCATCTAAGTAAATACCACGTAGTGAATCAGGATTATCTGCGCCATATAAGTTAATTCTACGGCCCATAAAGTCTACTCTTAATTCTGCAATGTTAGCTTTACCTCCTAACGCTTGCGTATACTCTAGTAAGTAATCCCATGCAATCCTTTTGGATTGGTTATAGGTAGGAGCTATATAGGCGAACCGAGGATTTTTTTTGTCACAGTTTAGTGCTGAATGAATCAATTGATTAATAGCACATACTGTTTTTCCCATACGCCTATGAGCTACAACAACAGTGAAGCGGTTGTTTTTTACTAAATCATGTATTTGTTTTTGTGGTGCTCTAGGCTTATAGCCTGTCGTTACTTGTTTTTGTGCCATGCTTATGCGACTCCTTACGGGTCATCGCTCCTGTTTAAGTTGTTCCATCCTGTATAATCTTGCTTCTCTTGATAACTTGAACCAATCATCAATATCTTCATAGGTTCTTTTACAGCTTATACACTTAGGGGTTCCATCAGTGTCATCTACTATCTTACATATTCCGTTACACGGTGAGTCGTCTACCATTTAACTTTATTAGCCCAGTAAGCTGCTGACATCTTACCTTTTGCTATATTCTTTGCGTGTCTTGCTTTAAATGACTTTTGTCTAGCGGTAGGCTTTTTATCACCTGACACACCTTGCTGACCAAATCGTATGAGCTTTTCTTTATCACCTTCTTTTGCTAGTACAGCGTGTGACTTTGTCTTGTGTCCAGGAGTACGCTTAGGTTTGTTGTAACCACTAAATGTTTCACTACCTTTTTTAATAGCCATTATACACAATCTCCTATTGCTTCAAACCACCTCTTTAGTTCTTCAAGTTTATCCTCGTGAGCTTTTGGCTCTTGTTCAGATGTACTCTCCACGTTGTATCCTTATCGGTCCGATGTTAATTAAAAGATATGATATCGGGTCTTTTGAACCGTCTTCAAACTCTAGTTCTGCTTCATAAAACTCAAAGCCAAATCCGAAGCCCCAGTATATATGACAGGACCACATATTACTTACCTTTCTTTCCGTAACCTTTTTTGCCTTTACCTTTGCATTTCATAGTAGCTTCCTAGTAAATTAATATTTATATCTTTTTAAGTAATCTTTATCTTCTTTATCTACAGACTTATCACTATTCATACCAAACCTCCATGAATTAATTAATTTTAACTCATCTCCTCCAGATTTGTCTTCATGATATTTAATTATTACATCAGCAAGACGTTTATAATCTTCCATATCTTTTTCTGATGTTAGGTCTCCAGATCCTCCATATTCATACTTAGGATCATATCCTGGTTTATTAGGTTCATTACCATACTCAAGAAACTTTTTAGATTGATTTAAAAATCTATCAGTATAATCCATTAATTCCTCAGGTATAACTTTTTTATCTTTCATATCTTGTACAAGCGTACCAGTCATTTGAACAGGTCCGTAAGCAGAACTACCTCCAGGTGCTAAGTTAGCATTTGTTCTAATAAAAGCATCTGCACCTTCTAAGCCTAATGTTTCTGCATTTTTAAATTTATCATAAGTAGATTTAGGTTTAGTTTTTGATTCAGGAATTAATCCTTGTAACTGCTGTGGATCAGCTTGACCCATTCCTAATAACCCTGAAAACTTTGATAACTTTGCACCAAGGTCTTCTATATTTAATTTTTCTAATAAACCTGCCATTTAATTTGCCTTTGCTAGTTGTCCGCCAAAGTAGAACTCTATAATAAGAGTAGCCCATTGGAATATCTCATCAAATTTATACAATCCTTTTACTGTCTCAAAGGTTGTGCTATCACCTACCGTAAATAATCCTAGGAAACTCCATCCTTTATTTGTTACAGGGATAATAGTCTCTATATCAAATATACCAGCTAGTGGATAGATTGCTACCAGTGATAGTATAACAATAATAAGGAAACGTCTGTTCCATGCTGCCATACCTGACTCTTTACTAGATGCTTCTCTTGCTGAATCTATCTGCATCTTTTTAGCCGACATGGCTTGTAACATCATAGTTTGTTGTTCATGCGCCTGTTTAGATTTAATGGCCGCAAGTTTAGCAATGAAGCCTAATACTATAGGAATGATGTGTGTCAATATGCCCATTTTTTATCCTGCAAAAATTTGGAAATGGCGTTTCATTAATCAATACCTGTAATAACTTTAATATTAATGGGGGCACCCCCTTCTCCAGTTAATTCTGTAGTATTTTTTTCAGACCATTGAGCACGAGTCTTAAGCCAGAATATCATAGAGGAAGTATCACCCTGCTTAGCCTTCTCAAATAATGTGCCTGCGATAGCAGCATTAGCTTCTATACGACCAAGCTCTAACTCTTGCTTATAATACTTGGTAAGTGTGTCGTGAGAGATTCCGAGTACAAGTGCGATGTCTTCATACCTAGTACCTACTATAGACATTTGCGTGACCTGATTTCGGGTGTCCTGCGATACAAGGTGCGTGGGTCTTCCCCGTTTTCTTTTCTCAGGTTTTTCTAATTGAGAATCATTCTCAATAATATTTATATTTTTATCCATATTTATTTAATTAATTGTTAAATTTATTTGACATTATTTCTTTGTTGATGTTACAATACATCCATGCATTAATAAGATGCACAACACTTGAAAGGATTATTTTATGAGTGATATGATATACAACAACAAAGCTTTAAAGAAAGTATTAAGAAACTCCAAAGGTTTAAAAGCCTGCATAAGAATGGCAGGTACTGATGATTTTATTGTATACATAGAAAAATCAGACTTTCTCCACATGATGTCACAACAACCTTATGAATTTGGTTATAGAATCTATGACAACATAATAGATATTGAGATAAAGCCTAATTATTTATAATTTAGGCTTTTAAATACGCTTAAATATTAA
>Ga0209631_10007813_pt1 | contig 10578 bp, 10 predicted proteins | sample COG_08_FD_184752 | JGI IMG/M metagenome (GOLD analysis project Ga0209631, IMG submission 184752) | Pelagic Microbial community sample from North Sea - COGITO 998_met_08 (SPAdes) (version 2) | ecosystem: Environmental > Aquatic > Marine > Neritic zone/Coastal water | place: Helgoland, sampling...
AGCTTTTTAAACTATTAAGAATTTATAACAAAAAAGGATCAATATGTCAGAAGACGTTTCAAGCAAAGTAAAAAAAATTGTAGCTGATCATTTAGGTATCGATGAAGTAAAAGTAACTGAGGAGTCTAGTTTTATAGATGATTTAGGAGCTGATAGTTTAGATACAGTTGAACTAGTGATGGCTTTTGAAGAAGAATTTGGATCTGAAATTTCAGACAGCGAAGCTGAGAAGATTTTAACTGTTGGAGATGCAGTAAAGTTTATCGAAGGAAAAGCGAACTAATATTTAAGATGCCCTCAGAAAATGATGGCGTAATGATTGTTTTATCCTCTCCATCGGGAGCGGGTAAAACCACATTAGTTAAAATGTTATCCAAAATGGACAACTATGAAATCTCCATTTCACATACAACTCGTAAACCTAGACCCAATGAAACAAATAACAAAGATTATTATTTTGTTAATGAAGATGAGTTTAAAAGATTAATCAATAATCAGGAATTTTTGGAATATGCAAAGGTATTTAGTAATTTTTATGGAACAACCAGAACACCTGTTATTAATAAATTAAATAAAGGTAAAAATGTTTTATTTGATATTGATTGGCAAGGAGCAGATCAAATTAAAAATAAAAAGTTAGATTATAAGCTAATAACATTTTTTATTTTACCTCCAAGTAAAGAAGTTTTATTTAAAAGATTATCTAATAGAGATATGAAAGATAAATTAATTGCTGAAGAAAGAATGAAGCAATTTGAAAGAGATGTTTTACATTGGATAAATTATGATTATGTAGTGATTAATAAAGAATTAGAAAATTGTTACTCTAAAATTATAAATTTAATTAATGCAGAAATTTCTAATGGATATAAAGATTATGATTCAGAATACATTCGAAATCATGTTGAAAAATTAACTTCTTAATTTTTCATATTCAATTGTTAATTTATAATAAGTATCAAAATCTAAATTTTGAGGTCTTAAACTTAAATCTAAATTAAATTTATTAAGTAAAGCAGTATTTCCATTAAATATCTGGTTAAATGGTTTTTTTAACATTTTTCTTCTGTGTTTAAAAAATATTCTTGTAATTTTTTCTAAATTTGATGGGTCTTTAATTTTAGCGAAGTCTTTTTTAGGAGTAAAGTGAATTAAAGAGCTTTGTATTTTAGGTCTTGGCGAAAAACTTTCAGGTGAAATATCACAAATTTTATTAATATTAAGTCTCCAGTTAGCTAAGATAGACAATCTTCCATAAGCAGAGGTATTAAATTGAGCAATAATTCTATCTGCCACTTCTTTTTGAAACATTAAAATAAGATGATCAAACCAAAATATATCCTTAACACAAGTTATCCACTTACTTAATATTTCAGTAGATATATTATATGGGAGATTGCCAAATACTGTCATTTTGTTATTAGACAACTTAGTTTCATCAATTTCTAAAATATCTCTATTAATGACAGTTAATTTATTTAAAAATGTTTCTTCAAGATTTAGTGCAAGATGATTATCTTTTTCTATAACAATTAATTTTCTTGGAGTTTTTTTTAAAATAAAGGAGGTTAAATTACCAGTACCAGGTCCAACTTCAAGAATGTGTTTGTCTTTTATAGTAACTATACTAGTAATTTTTTCTAAAATATTTCTATCAGTAAGAAAATTCTGACCTAAACTTTTTTTTGCTTTAATCAATTTTTTTCTAAAAATTCTATTGCTCTAATTAAACTCAGAGGATTTGATTTATTTTGTCCAAGCATTTTTTGATTGGGTCCATGGTCCGGTGAGATTCTCACAAATGGTAAGCCTAAAGTTATATTGATTGCATCATATTCATATATGGTTTTGATAGGTGTTAAAACTTGATCGTGGTACATTCCAACTATTACATCAAAATTCTTTCTATTTTTTTTTAAAAAAGCAGTATCTGCTGAATAAGGTCCTTTCACATTAATTTTTTTACTGGATAAATATTTTATAGATGGTTTTAATATTTTTTCATCTTCGTTAAATTTATCAACAGTTTCACAATGTGGATTTAATCCCAATACAGCAATTTTAGGCTTAAAGCCCAAATTCTTTTTATAAAAATCATCTATTAAAATAATTTTTTCAATTATTTTTTTTTTGTTTATATTTTTTGCAACAAATTTTAAAGGTAAATGAGTTGTAATTGGGCAAACAGACAATCTTTTATTATAAATTAGCATTGCATTTTGAATAGCTTTTGTTTCTTTAGCTAAATATTCAGTAATGCCTAAAAATTTTTTGTTTAAAAAGGAAGTTTTTGAAATTGGTCCATTAATTAACTTATTTGTTATTCCTGATTTTAAAATTTTAAATGATGTTTCGAAACAATCTTTAATATATTGATTTGATTTATTACTGATTTTTTGAAAAGTTAAATTTTCATTATAACGAACATCAATAATATTAATTATTTTGTTGCTTAATTTTATTTTATTAAGCAAAGATGGCTTGATAATTTTAATATCCATTTTAAATTTCAGTTTTTTCATTTGAAATTTTAATATTTTTTGAGAACAGATGAGTACCAAAGGGTTTTTAAATTTTTTGTATCTGAGTGATTTAAAAAAAATTTCTAAAAAAATACTATTGGGCTCTCCATGTACAATTAGTATGGGTTTATAATTCATTTATCTGGATACTTTGCTTTACTTTAGCAAAATATGCTAAAGAAAATCTTTCAAGTTGTTGGTTTTTTATATAAGAAATTCTATCTGATAAAATTTTATTTTTATCAATTTTTTGTTTATTAATTTTTGTATCATCAATCGCAAGTATTAGAAAATTCTCGTTAATTTTAATTGGTTTTGAGATTTGTCCTTTTTCTAAATTAATTATGTTTTTTAGTATTTGTTTTGATAAAGAAGTTTCTTTTACCCATCCTATTTTGCCACCAATTTTTGCTGTACTTGATTTACTAAAAATATTTGCAGTTGCAGCGAAGCCAATAATGTCAATACTTTTTAATATTTCTAAATAAACAGTATCTAATTTTAAGTTTTTAGAATCTCTTATTAATATTTCTGATAAAAATATATCTCTTGAAAACTTTAAATTTTTTAATTCTTTATCTAAATTATTTTTTATATCACTTTCGTCAATAACTACTCGATTACTAAATTTTTTAAATATCAAATTATTCCAAAGCATCTCAATTGCTAATTTTCTTTTTACTGATGAAAACTTAAGGTTTTGTGTATTTAAATATTTTTTAAAATCTTGTTCATTTTTAAATCCAATAGTTTGATAAAGATTTTTTACTATTCTTTTTAGGTTAATATCACCTAAAACTTTTTCTATTTGATAATATTTAACTAATTCAATTTCTTTTATTTTTTCTTTAACGATTGACTCAATTGCTATAGCTTTTAATTTATTTTTATCTATTTTTTTTAATTTTTGATTTAAAACTTTTAAATACTTTTCTTCTTGGACAACATCAATACTTGTTATTATATTATCATTTACTTTTAATATAATTCTATTTTCTAAACTATTTACCTGTTTTGTGCACAAGTGAAAAATGATTATTAAGTAAAAAAATATTTTTTTTTTCATTAATTTGCTGTTGTTACACCACCAAATGGTATCAAGCTTAATGTAAAGAAAATTTCTTTCTCTGGTTTTAGATCTGAATCTTTATAAAATTCTTTATTAAATTTGATTGATGCTACTAAACAATCATTTTTATAATTGTATATTAAATTGTAAAATTCAGTAGCACTTTTTTCATTATTTCTTCTTACATTGAAATTGATACTATTATTTTCATCTATTTCAAAAGAAGATGAATTTGATGTGAAGCTTTCATTTATTAAATTATTTTTTTCATCAGAATATTCAAAAGAAGTTACAAATTTATTAATTTTAAATTTTGTTGAAATACTATCATAATTAGTTTTGTCAAAGTTGTTATCGATAGAAAAATCATATTTTAAAGATAAATTCTTATTAGGATACAATTCTATATTTCCAAAAACATCTGACATTTTTTGTCCAATTGTACTTGAAGTTGATAAATCAGGATTTTCATTTATTCTCAAAAGTGAAGCAATTTCAAAATTTAAAGTATCTTGATTGGTTTCTTTATTTGTTTTATTAAAAATTGTTCCATAAGTTAATGAAGCACCTCCTTCAACTGTCTCATTATTTGCAATTCTGTTTAATGAATAAATATTAGATGTGTCCATCCTTCGATTGTCTGAGCTTAAGTTTTTTGATTTATTTGGGCTATACATAAGCGCAACTTTAGGAGTGAAATTATTTATAAATTCCGCACTTTCTTTCTTTAAAGGTAGTTCCATGTTATATTGCATTACAGCAGATAAATTTTGTTCAAATTTATCTTTATGGCTATTTGAATTTTTTGAATCAATATTTGTATTTTTAAATAATAGTTTATAGTTGGTTACCAACCCTTTATTTGAAAATTTTGAAAAGGTATTAAATTCTAAATCATTTATTATAATTCCTTCATATATATTGGTGTCATATTTTCTTTGACTACCATACGATTTCACAACATAGTCATTTCCTTTTTGAGATAAAAATCTTTTTTGAATAGTGTAGTTTGGATAAATAAATTCATGTCTACTTTGTTTATCCTTTGTTAAATCCTCATAAACTTCTAGAGAAGTATAGAAATCGATATCATTTTTTTCAGTATCAAATGAAAAGTAAGAATGTAAAGTATTTGTATCAATATTAATTTGATCTCCCTCAATTTTATAAACTTTTAAATATTCATCATTTGTTACACTTTCTAGATTTAACTCAATATTGCTTTGATTAAAAAAGTCATTGCTTAATTCAAACTTTGAATTTGAAAAAAAATGTGATTTTGTTGTATTTTTTGAAGAAAGAAAATCTGATGAAGCGATGCTAAAGTCAGCTATATGGCTACTATTTTTGTTTTCTTGTCTATATTCATTTTGTAAAACGATTTCATTATTTAAAAATAGTTTTGGTTTAAAAGTCATATCTTTATTTTCAGATAAAACATGAAAATAAGGAATAGTTGCTGAAGACCCAATGTTTTTTGAGCTACTAAATGTTGGGGGTAAAAAACCAGATTTTCTCTTAACAGTAGGATCTGGATGAGAAAATCTTGGAAAATAAACAACTGGCCTATCATAAATTCTTAACCAAGCATTTTTATAATTTATTGTTTGATCAACTTTATTGTGCTCAATTTCTTCAGCGTACATACTCCATGGAGGACAGTCATTATCTTTACTACATGAAGTAAATACTCCTTTTTTTAAAAAAGAAGATTGATCTTTTATTTTGACACTTTTTGCTTTTAATCTTGGATCGTTATTACTATTACCAAATATAGATTTGTTAAATTCTATATTTAAATCTTTACCATAAAGATTATCATTATTAGTATTAATCATAACCTCATTTAATAAATATTTATTTTGCTGATTATCTAAAAATTTTATTTCTTTGCCATAAAGTTTATCATTGTCAGCATTAACTATAACTTCATTTAAAAAATATTTATTTTGTTGATTGTCAATAAACTTTATTTCTTTACCTAAAAATTTATTAGTTTTTAAATCAAATAAAAATTCATAAAGTTCAAAATAATTGTTAATATTATCTTTGATTTTTACAAAATCATTAGAGCTTATTTTTTGTTCATTAATATCGTATTCAAAGTTGTTAAGATCAATGTTATAAGTCTCATTGTAAATAATCTTAGATTTTTTTTTTGATAGAATTTTGTCATCAATTGTTGACAGCACAAATTCTGAACCTGAGGCTTTAATATTATTTAATTTATCTTTGAATTGAACATTATTAAATATCCTATAAATACCTGTTTCTTTATTATATTCAAATTTCTCAGAGTTAATGAATATATTTTCACCAACTAAAATTTGTACATCTCCTTCTCCAGAAATAATTTTACCATTTTCTAAAATTTTTACTATATTACTAGAATAATCTATTTTTTCAGCTCTTGCTGTAATATTAAAGAATAACATTAATATTAAACAAAATAATAAGATTATTTTTTTATTTTTCATTAATCCTCACCATACCAATTCCAGTTAAGATAGAAACAATAACGTGGGGCAACCAAACAGAAAGTGTAACTGGAAGTTTATTATTTTCCCCAAGTAGGGACGAAAAATGATTAATATAAAAAATTAATACAGATGCAAATATACCCATTAGTAAATAAAAAAACTTTGGTTTATCGAGAGGCACATTTAACATTATCACAGATGCAAAAATAGTTAATATTGTTAAATAAATAGGAAAAGAATAAATTTTTTGCAAATGTAAATTTATTTCTTTAACTGAATATCCTACTGAATTATATTCTTTTTTAAGATCAAACAATTCCCAAATTGTTAAAGATGTTAAATTTGAAAATAGAGTATTAATTTTTTCTGAATTAAAATTAGATTGAAATAAAAAATTATCTTTTATTAGTCTTTTATTGTTACTAATTATAATTGCTTTTTTAATTACCCAATCATTATTTTTAATATTTACAACTTGACCATATATATATTTTTGGGGAGAAAAACTATTATCAAATTGAGTGATTACTACGTCTTTTAGAATATCTCCTTCGATCAAATTAGCATTAATAATGAATTTTTTATTCTCAATTTCATCTTTAATCCAAATTCCATTTTCAGTAATAACTGCAAGGTATTTATTGTCACTTGCAAAATCGTTTTTAATATCAAGATAGAAATGTTTTAATTTTGCTGAAAAGTTATAAAAAAAAATTATTATGAATAAGCTAGCAACAAATGAAACTAGTGAAATAATTATTATCAATCTAAAATTATCTATTCCAAAATTTTTTAAAACAATTAGCTCATTTCTTTCTATTAAATTAATTATCAAAAACTGTGCTGCTATTAAAAAAATAAAGGGAAAAATATTCATTAAGATTGAGGGTGCATTAAGAATATTTAATAATAATGGATAATATAAACTTTCATTAGTATCTTTAAAAAAATTTAATTCTTCAAATAAATTGAGAAATAAAATTAAAAGAAAAAATATAGTACTTACTGCAAGTAATAAATTAACAAAATTGTTAATAATATGTTTTTTATAAATTTTCATTAGCTATAATTTTTTTTTAATACAAAAAGATAAATTATTAAAAATAGAATAATTGGAAATATAAAAATAATTATATCTTGGGTTATATTATTACCTGTATATTTTATCAAAATTTCTGAAATAAATAATGTTAAGAATCCAAATATAAAAATAATTATTTTATAAAACGTATAATAGTTATTAAATTTATTATTTATTATTTGCATACATGCTATCAGACATAAAATAGGAATAAAAAAAGGTTGATAAAATCTTTTAAAAATTTCTTGAATAATATCTTTTTTACCTTTTTCATCACATCTTAGTTCATCGTAACTAATATAAAATTTTCTATTAATATTAGAATTATTTAAGTAACATTTTATAATATTAGAAGATTTATTTTCTTGAATTTTGGGTATTATGGTTGTTTTGCTGCTAAATTTTGAAAGGTTAAATTCAAAATTTTCAAATTTAAAATTTGAAAAATTTTTGTTATTGCTGCTGCTAAAAATTTCTCCTTTTTTTAATATTAAATAATTTATATTATTATTTGTTATGATCTCACCCTCACTTGCAACTATTATTTGATATTCATTGAGATTTTTTTTTTGATCTTTAATTAATATGTTTTTAAATTTTTTTTTATTACCTGATTGTTCATCAACGTAAATTGTTAAATTAGACAAAGTATCAATAAATTTTTTTTCTTTGATAAGTGATGGAAAAAAATCAATATTTGACATTCTAACAAATGATTTTCCTATGTTTTGTGATTGAGGGGAAAAATACGAAGTAAAGCAAAATTGTAATATTAATAATAATACTGAAAATTTAAGAACTTTATTAATAAGATTTATTTTTGAAATACCAACAGACCAATAAATGGATAATTCATTATCATTTTCATATTTTAATATGATGTAAAATAGTGAAATAAATAAAGATATCAAAAATAATTTTGAAAAAATTTTTGGAAAATTAAATAGTGTATATAAGAAATATACTTTAAAACCATGTCCGTCTTCTGATATAAAGTCAAGATAGTTAACTGCTTGTATTACCCAGACGATTATTGAAAAAGAAAATATCAGCACTAAAAAACTTAAAAATGCATCTAGTAAAAATTTTCTAAAAATTAATTTTTTCATTGAAATTTAACATTTTTGTTCTTATATAGCACTCAACTTGTAGAGATTGTATTTAAAATTTATGACATTACATATTAATTATAATAACGTTGGTTTAAAAAAAGTTTCATCAAACCTTATCTTATTTGTTGATGAAAAATTCAATATTAGTGGATTAAAAAAATACATTTCTAACTCTGAATTTTTGTACATTTCAGAATTATTAAAAAACAGTGATTTAAAAAAAGACTTGCTTGTTTTTGAAATTAACTCAAAAAAAACGATATTTTTAGTGTCAATTAAGAAAGACATTAAAACTTCTGATATAGAGAATTTAGGTGCCAAATTTCACAGTTATATAAAATATGATAAGAAAAATCAGTATTTTGTAAATTCAAACACTATCAGTAGCAAGACAAAAAATTTTGTAGGATATTTTTTACACGGAATAAAATTAAAATCTTATGAATTCAATATTTACAAATCAAAAAAAGATAAAAAACTTGCCTCTATAATTGTTATAGGGGATAAAAATAAATTATCTAAACATGACCAATTAAGATTTAAAGCTTTAGAGGAAGGAACCTTTTTTGCTAGAGACCTTGTTTCTGAACCAGGAAATATTTTACACCCTGACGAATATGCAAAAAGAATAAATTCACTTAAAAAATTTGGATTAAAAATTAATATTTACGATGAAAAAAAATTAAAAAAACTTGGAATGAATGCTTTGCTTGGAGTTGGACAAGGTAGTATTAGAGGATCCTATCTTGTCACAATGGAATGGAATGGTGTTAAAAATAATTCTAGACCTTTAGCATTTGTTGGTAAAGGTGTTTGTTTTGATACAGGTGGTATTTCACTTAAACCCGCAAAGTTTATGGAAGACATGACTTATGACATGGCAGGTTCTGCTACTGTAGTCGGGTTAATGAAAAACTTGGCTGTAAGAAAAGCAAAGATTAATGCTGTGGGTGTTGTAGGTCTTGTAGAAAATATGCCAGGCGGTAATGCTCAAAGACCTGGAGATATTGTAAAATCATACAGCGGTAAAACAATTGAAATATTAAACACTGATGCAGAAGGTAGATTAGTTCTAGCTGACGCTCTTACTTTCACAGAAAAAAAATTTAAACCTAAATTTATGGTTGATTTAGCAACACTTACTGGTGCAATTATAGTTTCACTTGGTTCAGAATATGCTGGTCTTTTTTCAAACGACGACAAACTATCTAATCAATTAATTAATGCTGGATATAAAGTAGATGAAAAACTGTGGAGAATGCCATTACACAAAAACTTTGATAAATTAATAGACTCAAAAAATGCTGATATGCAAAATATTAATTACGTTGGTGGAGCAGGCTCAACAACTGCTGCTCAATTTTTACAGAGATTTATTTTAAACAAAACACCTTGGGCACATTTAGATATAGCTGGTATGGCTTTTTCCAAATATGGAGGAGCGTTAAATTCAGGTGGTGCAACAGGTTATGGTGTAAGATTATTAAATAAACTAATAGAGGATGACTATGAGTAATATAGAGCAAACATTATCAATTATTAAGCCAGATGCTGTTGAGAGAAACTTAGATAATGAAATTAAGGAAATGTTTAAAAATAAAGGTTTTTCAATCGTAAAAGAAAAAAAAATTCAAATTGAAAAATCAGAGGCTGAAAAATTTTATAAGGTTCATGAGACAAAACCATTTTATAATGACCTTTGTGCATATCTATCCTCTGGACCAATTGTAGTAATGATTCTTGAAAAAGAAAATGCAGTATTAGGCAATAGAGAGTTAATGGGTGCTACTAACCCAAATGATGCAGAAGAAGGAACTATCAGAAAAAAATATGGAATTTCTATTGATAAAAATTCTGTACATGGATCAGATAGTGTTGAAAATGCAAAAATTGAAATAGACTTTTTTTTTAAAGACTAAATATTTTCATAATAGTAGCTGGATATAGTTTGTGTTCTTGGATCAAAATCCTTTTTGCTAAGCTTTTAGGAGTATCAAACTTGTTAACTCTAACTTTTTTTTGATTAATAATTTTACCAGAATCTAGTTTTGAGCTTACATAGTGTACAGTACATCCAGAATATTTATCTTTATTTTTAATTGCTTTTTCGTGAGTATTTAATCCTTTATATTTTGGAAGAAGAGAAGGGTGTATATTTAAAATTTTCCCTCTAAAGTTTTTAATAAATCTCTTAGATAAAATTTTCATAAAACCAGCAAGACAAATTAAATTAATATTATTTTGTTTTAATTCATCGATAATTTTTTTTTCAGATAAAGAATTTTTAAAATCAAATACTCTTTTTTTAATTTTA
>Ga0209631_10007814_pt1 | contig 10578 bp, 13 predicted proteins | sample COG_08_FD_184752 | JGI IMG/M metagenome (GOLD analysis project Ga0209631, IMG submission 184752) | Pelagic Microbial community sample from North Sea - COGITO 998_met_08 (SPAdes) (version 2) | ecosystem: Environmental > Aquatic > Marine > Neritic zone/Coastal water | place: Helgoland, sampling...
TTCTGATTCCGGAGTTAATGGACCAAATATGCCTGGATTTGGTGGAATACTTGCAACTATCAGTATGTTAGCTGCAGCGTTCCTACTACCACGAAGAGATGATTGAATTATTCATCATTGAATACTTCAATTTCTACGTTACGCTTTACTAAATCTGTGAATTTGGATGTGTAACGAGTAGCTCTTACTACATGATTATCAATCCAATGATAATTTCCTCCACGTGGTTTCCCCATTAACAGAGAATGATACTTGAATCCCTTTTTATCAAGCCATATCTCTGTAACTTCTCTATGTTCTTCAGTCCGTGCAGTAAAAAAACAAATATGGTGTCCTTCGATATACCATCTGTTAATTGTTTCAATAGCATCGAGGTAAGCTTCAGCAGTTGCCATTCTTTCAGCCTCTTCATTAGGTATGTCTTCACCTACAGTTCCATCTATGTCTATGAGATAGTTTTTTTTCCCGGTGGAAGAACCGGACTCAATTTATTTCCTTGTTCATCCAAACTCTCGACCAACCTATCCATGCGTTTCGCATTGTAAGAATGTAAATTAATAAGATGGTGGATAATGTTGAAATTACTGAATTATGGAAATCATTTTTCCTTAATATTACATTTTGTATCCGTATTCCGAAGCATTATGTACAGACCCTAGGACGGAGTAACGTGCCAGGAGCATATGACAGGAGTCGTAAATCTGCTGTAGTTAGGAGTATTTCTTCTAATTACAGTAAAGCCCTCTCAAGTTATTTTGGTACAAAAACACCTAATCAAGAAGAAGCGATAGGCTCTCATAACGCGTATGTCACAGCTCTAAGGGCACACGGCACGGAAGTCACCGTTTTACCAGAACTGCCCAATTTTCCAGATAGCTGTTTCGTTGAAGATACCGCTGTGATGGTAGATGGTAAGGCAATAATACCGAATATGGGGCACCCTACTAGAGAAGGCGAGCAACAGGCAGTAATGGATTATATGAGTAATTTTGCTGAAATCGTTAAAATGCCGAAGGGTGCTAAATTAGATGGTGGAGATATAATATTTTTTGATGACAGATACCTCTTAGGCATTTCAACAAGAACAAACAAGGAAGGCGCAGATTTCCTTTCTACTTTCATCAAAGAAGCCGGATATGATGTCGAATTAATAAATGTCCCAGATACGACTTTACATTTGACAACAGTATGCTCATCTCCTAGAGAAGGTACTGTTATTGCTGCAGAAGGGCACCTTAAGGAAAATCAGATTTCACGATTTGCTGAAGAAATTATTTGGATACCGAATAATGAAACCTACGCTTCTAACACAATTGGATATCCAAATGATAGATTAATTGTTGCAGAGGGTTTCCCTAAGACAAAGAACATCCTTCAAAATGAAGGATTCAGACTCATGTCAGTTGATATGGAGCCAATAATGCAAGCAGACGGCTCTCTTACCTGCCTGTCTGTTTTCACATCATAATTTGTATAAATTAACTTGAGTCGATACGCCGGATGTGCCGGCGTATCGATTTACAATATTCTTGATATCAGAATTTTATTCCTGACCAGCGAGGAATGCACATTCTACAAATCCCCACGGGAAAAGTATCAACCTAAGTGCGAATTCCATAATCTCAGTATATCCTCTGTCCCTCAATCTTCCTACTGCAACAGAGATTCCAATCCATACAATCATCAAAGTAAAAATCATACTCACGATGTCTATTCCCTCACCAATGATCGAAGCAATAGCCAGAACAATTCCAACAACAATTTGAACTACAAGTAGCCCTAACGTCCATCCCCACCAAGCACCTCTACTCAGTGAAACCTCACTATCAAATTTCATCATTTCAACAATTCCCATATTATCTATCTCCGTAACGCCTCTCGGCGAAAAAACATTTTTATGATTATAGATATACTTGTTGCCGGCACACCGTTTTCACAGGTCAAATTCAGTGTTTACATTTTTAATCAAAACATGATCCACCATTAATAGAGAATGAGGTATTTTAAGAAATAATACATGCAGAGGCACACCATCCCAATTTTCTAATGAATTGAGTAGTAATTTTGGCCGAATTAAAGAGAGTAAAGGTTGTAACAATTCGCCATCAGTCGGTATTATCACTTCATCATTTTTTGATATCGAATTTTCCAAACTAGAGAATACTTCATGGGTTATCCAAGGAACATCTACGGTTGCAAGTTGAATAGTATCTTGTTCTAAACAAAAAGGGTCTTTTAGATTTTCAATTATTGAATCAACCGGTCCTCCGTGTTGTATCGAATCTAAAACCCATTCAATATCATAATCGGGGCCAATCGCTTTTGCATATTCTTCCATTTTTTCAGGATTCGCAACAGCAATTCTGATTGGTTCCCTACCAGCCTTTTTCAAAGCCTCAACAACTCTCGTAATCATCGCTTTCCCATCAATTTCGATCAGTGCCTTATCATGACCCATTCTCTTAGATCTTCCACCGGCAAGAAGTAAAGATTTCACATACTCACCTTAATTCATTAAGTCGATTTAACGCATACTGTATTTCATCCATTAAATCCATAGCACGATTCAATAAAACTTGCCTATCTCTTCTTATTTCTGTAGTTTCCATCCATCTCATTAGTTGTGTAATGTCTTTTGAATCTCTCTTAATAGTCCACTCTAGGACCTCTTCTGCTATGGGGTCATCAGATGGCAACAGGCGCTCGACCATAGGCGTCGGACACTGTCATCAGCAATCAGTTGTACGCTTAATTCTCGTTCAAATTACTCTTAATTCTAGTTAAAATTGAATCTCCGGATGGAATTTCAATTGAGGCAATTTTCTCCATCAATTCTTCAGAGAAATCATGTTGATGTATTTTACCTGAGTAAATGACTATTAGAGATAAATGTTGATCAATCTTTCTTCCATTTATCCATTTCAAAATTAATTCTTCTGATGGCGGCTGGCGTTTTGCTCTGTACAATTCTTCAATATTTAACAACAACGAATCAATAGATTCTACAGTATGAATTGAATCTTCCAGAATCTTCCAAGGGTTTGTCCCCATTCCTTTATGATCAATATTGGCAAGCAAAATAGATGCCAAGGCAACATCCTCTCTACCATGCCTTTCCCATAGTCTCTTAATTAATTTCAATAGAACTCTATGTGTATTTCCTGCTTCTGTAATCAGCCAGGATGCAAGACTTCTTAGAAGTTCATCAGGAGTACCTAGAATAAATGAATAACCTGAATCAACCATCATTCTATCAGTACTGGATTTCATTATCAATGCCGGGACTCCAATTGGATAAGCATTCCTAACTAGTTTAGATAAAGCACGATCCGAAGAATGTATTTTTTTTGATTGATTATTCAGAAATTCATCAAGATTATTATCAGAGCTCATTCCAATCCCTTATTTTTGCACTCTAAGAGTTTCATAAATCTCCGATAGTCTATCCATGGTACCTTTTAATTCATATCTTATGTTTTGGCGCACATTACGATGTACAATTTCTTCTAACTGACGATCTAGACTTCTAAGAATAGCTCTATGTTCAGAATCGCTGAGTTCAAACACCTTCCTCAAATATGCTACGATTCTTAAATCATCATCAGTTTTGTCGGTATGGATAAGAAATGTTTCCAAAACTTGTTCGTAAGTTGAGATTTTTTCACTACTAGTCAAAGGAATTCCTTCTTCAATCTCAACAGCCGATATTATTGAATCATAAATCATCTTTGGCTCTTCATCGTCCAATCTCAAAGCCCTCGCAAGTTTTGTGATCAATCTCTTTTCACCAAATGTAAGGTTTCCATCATTGAGGGCAAGACTGACGACTCCTCGAAAAACTACTCGCCTATCCGAGGAGGGTTCAACCATGAACTTCGTCAACGGTTCTATGACTTAATCTCTATCATCATGTGATATTATTGATAATTCCCCTATATTCATAGGAGCCTTCATGAAGGGTGTAACTGCGGGCACTAGTTGGTAATCAGCCACACTCGCGGGCGTTTTGCGCCCATCCAACCCAGAAACCTACTAGGTAATTGGGGGTGAAACCCTCTAGTTGGGCCGAAAACCGGAAAGGAATTATTATGTCAAATACAGAAGGAAAATATATCATACACGCAACAATTCGTTGTGACGGCACAGTCGCCAGAAAAGACGTCGTAGGGGCCATATTTGGTCAAACCGAGGGTCTTTTGGGAGACCAGTTACAACTTAGAAAATTACAAAGAACAGGCCGTATCGGGCATGTCGATGTAACACTGAATCAGAACAAGGGGAAAGTGCAAGGAGAAATCTCACTATCTTCTTCTATTGATCAGGTTAGTACGGCAGTCATCGGCGCAGCATTAGAAACAATAGATCGAATAGGCCCATGCAAGGCAGTTATCAAGGTCAAAGCAATTGAGAATATCAGGTCTGCAAAGCGAGAAAATGTGATTGATCGTGCTAAGGCACTATTATTGAACATGGTAAACTCAGGTCAAGATGAATCTAAGAACATATTAGAAGAAGTACGTTCAGTACTAACTTTGGATACTGAGAAAGATATTTCTGGAATGACAGCAGGACCAAAAGTTTCAGACAGCAGTGCAATTATAATTGTTGAAGGACGAAATGACGTTAGAAATTTACTAAAGTTTGGGATTAAAAACGCTATAGCAACAATGGGTTCTGGAATACAAGACGAATTGGTAACACTTGCTAAATCGAAAACCACAGTCACTGCCTTCGTCGATGGTGACAGAGGCGGAAAACTTTTGTTAATGGAACTTAGCGGCAAATTAGGTAAATCATTAACACATGTTGCTTTAGCACCTCAAAGCCGTGAAGTTGAGCATCTAGAAGGAAAAGTAATCACTAAATGTCTAGGACAGAAAGAACTCGCAAACAAAGTAGTTTCTCGTATACAATCAGATTTAGCGAAAGAAGATGATGCTGCTGTAGGCCGTGGAGAAGAAATTCTCGAAGCACCCGAAGAAATCAAAGGCTGGGCAGGAATGTTAGAGGGCTTGAAAAGAAACCAAGCAGTTATTGTAAATGAAGACGGGTCTGGTAGCGAACCAATTGGAGCTAGTTCTTTGGAAACAAAGCTTGCAGAATCTGAGGGAGCAAAAGGTCTCGTTTTTGCCGGAAAAGTAACAGATAGAATTTTCACCTTAGCGGCTGGCGCTGGTATCGATAGCGTCGTAGCATCTTCAGTTGGAAAAGTAACTAGAAAATCCGGAGTACAGGCTTACTCAGCGTCTGACATGTAAGATTTTAACCCAATTGGCTAAAATTAATTACTTTAAAAAAGCCGTTGTAAAGCTACTCAACAGTAGAAGCCATCAAAAGTCCTACATTCCCGCTCCCAATGGATGGAGCAGTCGACGTCGATAATTCTAGCGTTGTATGGCTTGGTTGGAATTGCGTTAGCGACTCTATGGTTACGTCACCAATCTGTATTAAGACAGCGAGACGAAATGCGCACCAAACTTGGTAATTTACAGGGTAATTTAGCTAGTACTTCTAATCGCCTAGATTTACTTTCAAGAGGTGTAGATACGATTCTAGGAGAAACACCAGAAGTCCATGAATTATTATCGGTCCATAAATCTCTAGAATCTGCAGAATCATTACTTTTTGAGCAGGATGTAACTATCAGTTCCAGCGAGTCTTGCGCTATAGCAACCCATGCAGCAAGATCGATTCTTTCTAATTACTTGAATGATTCAGAAACCGAAGGGAGTGAAAATATATTGCCAGGAATTATTCCTTTAGTACTAAGGCTGGATGCAATTCTTACCGAAGCGGAAATGAAATCTGAAGATTTAGAACTTAATGGCGATGAACAAAGAGGCTTAGGTGAGTTATTTCATGAATCAGGAAAGTTCGATAGAGCTACAGATTTCTATCGTAGAGCAAATTTACTCTCTCCTGAAAGCTCCTCCATTCTCTTATCCTTGGCATCGATACAAAGAGATGAGGCTGATCTTGACTCTTTAGATAGAACATTAGAGCGTTTGATTGCAATTAACCCGGATGATGTAGATGTATTAAAAGAACAAGCAATATTGCTTTCCGGAAGTGAAGATGAACGTTTGAATCGAAATATTAAGAGATTAAACGCCTTAGGTGTTGATTTTCAGTTATCTGAAGCAGATAATGAAATTTCAAATATTATAGATAGGGCAAATAATGCACAAAATCAGATAAATCCACACCTCAAAGAACCGTCTACATCGGAAGGATGGGTATCTAAGTCTTCTAAATTACTCCAATTAGGAGAAATCAGACCGGCCTTAGAATCCATTGAAAGAGCCTTATATCTTGATAATGCTAATTCCGAAGCTTGGTTAATGAAAGCGAAATTATTAGCTGCTGGTGAGAATCAATCGAAAGAAGCTCTTCAAGCAATACGTCGAGCATCGGGTTTAGGTGAATACACAGTACTCCTTGAGAGTGAAATACTCGAAAATGAAGGAAAGTTAGATTCAGCCAGAGCAGTTTTAGAAGAATGGTTAGAAATTAATCCAAATGATGCAGAAGTCCGAGGTCGATTGAGTCTAGTTTTATTCCGAGCAGGTGCTATTGATTGGTCAAAGAGAGTATTGGAAGAAGCACCTACGGAATCTTGGGAAAGCGCATCTTTGCATGTTATGCAAGGCCGTCTACATCTATTAGCTGCCGACGAGCATAGAGACAGGACTGGCGAGCAAGATCACATTTTATTATTAGATGCAACAATTTCTTTTGATTCTGCTATAGAGAAAGATAGAGAGTCGGGCTTAGCTTGGCTTGGTAGGTCACGTGCATTACGATATCAAGGGTCAATCAAAGAGGCAGAAGTCGCTCTAGTAAGGGCAAGAAGACTAATCCCTGATCACCCATCGATATCTTTGGAAGAAGCCCATTTATGTTTAGAAATGGGTAAATTAGATCAGGCTAACGCGTTAGTTTCTGAAGCATCGACTAATATTAGAAATCACCCTTCGATTCCTTTCATTAGAGGTATGATTGCAGCGAGGCAGAATCGTTTTATTGAGGCTAAGTCATTTTTCTCAAAGGTTCTTGAAACCGAGCCTAATCATATTAGGGCTAGATTGAATAGGTGTTCTGCATCACTATTAGCGGATGACTTAGTAACCGCTCTTGATGACGCAAACTCACTTATTGAAATGGCCCCCGAATTTAATCTTGCAAGGCTAAGGCGTTCTGAAATATTAATGAATCTTGGAGATTGGAAAGAGGCTGAAAGTGAATTACGCAGACTACTATCACAAGATCCAGAGCATATTATGGCGCTTGTACACTTAGGTGCTTGTATGATTGCTATGGACAAGTCAGAACAGGCAGAAAGACCACTGAATGACGCAATTCGATTTAATCCTAATCATTCCGAAGCATGGTACCAAAGAGGATTACTATATCTCGACTTTGGAAGAATAGAGGAAGCGAAATCCGACTTCGAAGCAGCAGCAAGGTATGACAAGAAACATATCGATGCTAGACTGAGAATCGCAGCCATTCTACACGACGGAGAAGACGTAAATTCTTCTGTTATTGCATGGAGAAAAGTTCTCGATATAGACCCCGAGCATAGATTAGCTAGAAGAAGACTCCAAGAATCGGTCGATAGACAAGAAAACATGAAGCAGAGGATTTATCCAAAGGGTTGAACAATACAGCATGTTAGCATCGTATATGCCTACATCACTTGGAATAGAGCCAGGACAACAAGCCCCGTTTTTTCAATTACCTAATGCCAATAAAAATCTCGATTCCGACATATTATCATTAACTGAAATAATGGGCAGTAATGGGGCGATAATAACTTTCACTTGTAACCACTGCCCGTATGTTGTAGGTTCCGAATCTAGAATTGAAAAAATAGCTGCCAAGGCTAGAGAGAATAATATTGGCTTTATCGGAATTAATTCCAATGACCCGGTTAATTACGAGTCTGACTCTTGGCCTAATATGGTAAAAAGAGCATCTAAAGGTATGACATACGCTTATTTACACGACGCCGATCAATCTATTGCAACACTTTATGGTGCTGAAAGAACTCCAGAATTTTATTTCGTAAATGCATCGGGTACAGTGGTTTACAGAGGTAGGCTTGATGATTCTCCAAGAGACCCGGCCCATGCCACAACTTCAGAACTTTCTGATGCAATTGACTCATTGGTATCCGGAAAAGAAATTTCGGAACCTAGAACTCAAAGTATTGGGTGTTCGGTTAAGTGGAAAGTTTAGGTGACAGAATGTCGATGGGTGTTCCAGCTAGAATATTTGCCACCCTAATCAAATTTTCTCCATCTTCTATACAGAATAGATTGTGGAAATGGTGGTATCAACGAATTTCCAAAGCCCACAATAAGGTAGACTTTAGATTTATGAATTATGGTTATATTGACGCAGAAAAACCAATCTTAGAACCAGAAGATGAACCTTATAGATTATTCATACAACTTTATGAAATGAATATAAGAAATATTGAGTTGAACAATAAGCAGGTATTGGAAGTTGGTTCCGGACGCGGCGGAGGAGCAAGCTGGATTGCCAAGTCTAAGAAACCGTCCAACTTAATTGGAGTAGATTTTTCAAAGGAAGCAGTATCTTTATGCAATAATTGGTATGAACAGAATAATCTAAAATTTTTAGAAGGAAACGCTCAAGATTTGCCATTTGAAGATAGTAGTTTTGATACGGTATATAATGTAGAATCTTCACATTGTTATGGGGATATGAACAAGTTTGTCAGTGAAGTTTATCGGGTTTTGAGAGAAGGAGGTAATTTCTGCTGGACTGATTTTAGAAACGAAGAAATCATGAAACAAACAGAGGAGATATTCATCGCTGCCGGGTTTTCGATAATTTCAAAAAAAGAAATCACCGATGAAGTTATTGATGCTTTGGATACGATAAACGATGCTAAAAGAGAGAGAATTACCGAACTTGTTCCAAGAACAATTAGACGTAGTTTTGAGACTTTTGCAGGAGTACAAGGTACACCAGTATATGATTCATTCAAATCTGGTAAACTAAAATATTACCAATATTTGTTGGGGAAAAATTAGTATTGCTCTAAGACTAATTCTGTTTGTGTTGAAGTTATTTCCCCTGGTGCAGCCAACCACATACGATCTAATAAATTTCTCAATGAAATTGTGTCATCAACATGAACAATTGCAACTAAATCTGCATCGCCACTTATTTCATAGATACATTCAACTCCTGCCCATCCAGAATATTCTCCAGCAAGGCTGCCAATTTCAACTCCCGAACCAACTTTGAGTCGGATTAATGCGGTCAAACCTATTCCGGCTTCTCTGATTGTATAGCCCCTAATTACGCCATCATCCTCCATTCTTTTCATACGAGTTCTTACAGTACGTTCAGTAACATTTACCTTTTTTGCAATATCTACAAACGGGGCTCTGCCAGCATCTCGTAGGTACGCGAGAATGGCTCTATCAAGTGAATCTACATCAACCATGATTAATCCGCAAAGCGAACCCTTTTTGATTGTTATTGTCAGTATGAGCAGTAAATGCTCACTGATTTTTTCCGTTTTAAGGTAAATTTATCCATTTAAATATTACAAATCACATTAAGTTGCATTCAAATGAGTCGCCGATTTCTGGCAATACATGTCAGAGGATGATGCGATAGCCAATCTTCGAATTCAGGAGTATTTGGATGATGTTTCTAATCTTAATCTTCCAACTTCAAAATCCCAATGGTATAATGTGGATGTAGCGACACTTCTAGTTAATTGTAAAGTAGTGGGTCACGATATTGATGAAGCTACAGGGGCATCATTGATTTTTCTTGAGAAAAGTGTGCTAATGTGTTGCTGTGATTCCGGTAAAATGCATCATTATCCTAAACATCTTCTACATTGTTTTGTGGACGATAAAAGAGACGGTCATGATAATCCTGATGGAGTGATATTCAAGGCCGAATTATTTTCTATATCTCCTTCCGAAGAACAACTTTGTTGGGAAGAAGTATGCCATTCTGAAATCCAAGTTCCTAATGTTCAGAATAAAGTATCTCGTTGGTTGGGTTGGCTTAATTCCTAGTTACTCCATCCCAACATTCAGAGACTAATTCCTTTTGGAACTAATTAATGGGCGGCGTAATCACCGATATTAAAGCGCGCACAATAATTGATTCCAGGGGAAATCCAACGGTAGAAGTTGATTGTTTTGTAGACGAGATTCTCATGGGTCGGGCGGCAGTTCCTTCCGGAGCAAGTACTGGTAGTCATGAAGCAGTTGAACTGAGAGATGGTACAAAAGATTGGATGGGTAAAGGAGTAACAGAAGCGGTGAATAATGTCAATAATGAAATTAAAGATTTGTTGATTGGATTAGATGTATCAAATCAAGAAGAAATTGACGCGTCAATGCTAAGTTTAGATGGCACTAGCAATAAAGGAAGATTGGGAGCCAATGCGATTTTAGGTGCCTCAATGTCAGTAATACGTGCTGCTGCAAACCAATCTAAAAAACCACTATGGTCTTATATTTCCACTACTAATGAGCAAAACTTGCCTGTTCCATTGATGAATATTCTCAATGGAGG